>Ga0105099_10001133_pt1 | contig 17090 bp, 14 predicted proteins | sample PPLLak3cmMay2015_2_FD_79138 | JGI IMG/M metagenome (GOLD analysis project Ga0105099, IMG submission 79138) | Freshwater sediment microbial communities from Prairie Pothole Lake near Jamestown, North Dakota, USA - PPLs Lake P8 Core (1) Depth... | ecosystem: Environmental > Aquatic > Freshwater >... | reverse complement strand
CCGATCGTCTCATAGCTCCTGCGCGTGCCCACCAGTTTCTGGTTTAACGAAATGGTCACTATGGAGAACAGGATCAGGACGATTCCCAGGACAAAAGCATCTGCCTTATCTCCAGCCGCCAGGCTGCCGCGCATCATGGTGGAAATTACATAATACCTGACCGGCGAGCCCAGGATATTCGGTGTACCGAAGGTACCCAATGCCTTCGAAAATGTCATGATAAATCCGGAAAGCAAGGCTGGCAGGACCAACGGCAGGGTGATCTTGCGCAGGATGCGCCAGCGGTTGGCACCCATTAATTCCCCGGCTTCTTCCAGGTTGGAATCGATCGACATTAAAGCCGCTGAAACGAAAAGGAAGAAGAAGGTATAGTAATGTAGCGCAACGCAGATGATGATCGGTACCGGTCCATAGGATAACCAATCGGGCGGACTCACGCCTAGTATGTATTCAAATAAACCCGGCGCACCACCCTGGGTCCTATTTTTGAAAAGCACCAACCAGGCCTGTGCCAGGGTCCAGGACGGCATGATGTAGGGCAGCACTGCCAGTTGATTGATCAGTTTCCTGCCCGGCATATCCGTGCGGACGACCAGCCAGGCCAGCGAACCACCAATGAACATTGCCAGAAAAACGGTGCCAATGGCGATGGTCAACGAATGCTTTAACGGGGTCAGGGTATAAATCTTGCCAAAGATACCGGTCATCATCCTGGTCCAGTGGTACAGTGTTAGTTCGCCTTCGACAGCGCCTTCTATGCGGCTGGCATCTACAAGCTGCCAGGTAACTGTGGTCTCAACCAGTTTATACAGGGGGATGATTACCATGTAGAACATCACCACCAGCATGATCAACGACAAAACAACCTGCGGTTTGGTCAGCCAACGGAAAAACCTTCTGGAGCCAGCAGTCAGCCATTGGGAAAGGGGAGTTTGAGCGATTACGGCATTGGTCATTAATAATCTCCTCGGATTTGTTCTTATGCTCCGCCAGAGCGCTGGAGGCGCTCACGCAATTGATCGAGCTTATCCAGGTTGGGTATCACTGCTTCCTTGCTCTTGTTGGCTATCGCCAAGAGCAATGTGTTGATGATGGTCATGGGGACAACCAATGAATGGAACGCCGAAACGGGCCCTCGCTTGGCCGCTAGAACAACCTCTGCTTTCTCGCCAATCACAGAGCCCAGAGTATCGGTCAAAAGGATGGCTGGACACCTTATCTCCTGTGCGTAATCCAATACGATCTGCAGGGTCGGGTTTATGTCAAAAAAACCGATCGCGAATAAAAGATCGCGGTCGGTCATCAAAAGCAACGGCTCCAGGGTTTCGCGACCCGCTATTGTGAGGGGGATCACCTGCTTGCCATAACGCGTAAGTCGCAGGTTTAGCAGATGTACTAACGTGACAGAAGGCCCAGTCCCGAATACAAAAATGTGATCGCGATCGAGCATGTAGGAGGCCGCCCGGTGCAATGCATCGCGGTCGACCGTCTGCAAGGCCTGGGTCAAATAATCGATTTCTGAAACAGTGACTTTCTCGAAAAGATCCCCCCCTTCACGCAAATCATCCAAACGGCTGCGCAGCCGGGCCGAATGGGTTACCCGGCTTCTGAACGCGTCCTGTAGCACCGTACGCATGGCCGGATAGCTACTGAACCCCATTGTTCGAGCAAACCGCACCATGGTCGCCTCGCTCAAACCAAGGCGGTCTGCCAGTTCAGCAGCAGATAGAAAAGCACATTCCTCCTGGTTCCTGCGTAAGTAATTCGCAATGTGCTTCTCACTCTTCGTCAACTGGTCGAAGTGATCGCTGATAAGTTGACTGAAGTCAACAATAGATTGGGCTTCTTCACTCATGGCTGAAGGACACCTTTCAAGCTACAACTTGCAAATCTGAACAATATGAAATATAACTTTCATTTGGAAATAATACAACATTTTCTAAAAATATGCAAGTATTCTTTCATAATTTTGTTGGGTATCAACCTACGCCAAACTGGCCCGGATTTCCGGGGTCACCCAGATCGCCGCGCCGGTGGTATCGACAACGATGTCGCACTTTTCGATTTGGGGCCGGTAGACATCCTCGGCGCGCTGGAACTGGGTTTTGAAGAAACGGTTGCGGAAGTGGGCCGGGTCGTAACTCTTGCGGTAATCGATATCGCGCTTCCATTTGCGCTTCAAACGGATCGGGTCGTCCGTCAGATAGACGACCTTGATGCCGATCAAACCGGCGATCTCATCCATCTGGAAGGGGAAATTACCTTCCAGGAAAATGATGTCAGCTGGCTCGACCTCGAGCGGGCGGCAGCCCGGCTTCAGGTTGCCATCCAGATCGTGGCTGGAAGAGGCGCTAAGCGAATCGTAGCGCGGGATGGTGATCTTCTTCCCTTGCAGGATCTCCGCCAGGCATTGCTTGAACAACCCGAAGTGGGTCGTCTCCTTCCCCATGGGCTTGTTGTCGCGGAAATCGCGGTCGAGCAGGAAATTATCCATCTCGATGGTGGTGGTGGTCTTGCCCATCTTGTCGAAAGCTTCCAGCAATTGTTCGGTGATCTCGGTCTTCCCGGCGGCGGTTGGCCCGGCCAGGGTGATGAGGATCGGGGTTCCCCGGGCTTCTATGAGATTCTGGATCATCTCAATGAAGGCCTGGTCGATCTCCCGGTTGGCTTCCCGAAAATCCAGGTAACCGATATCCTGGACATGCTCGAACTGGTCCTGGCGGGATGCGAAGGTGCGGAACGGTTCCCCGCCGAAGTGGGCCAGCCCGGCTTCTGTGAAATAGACCGTGCGGGGCAGGAAGTAGAAGCCGCGCAGGTCAAAATAGAACAACCGGTTCACCCAATCCTGGCTGTATTCCCCCTGTACCAAGCCAACAAAGAGCATCCTTGTCAGACGGGTGATGCTTGCATCCAGCACGATGCGGTCTTTTTCACGCGGCTTGGTATGAATGTCATTATAATACTTACGCTGGCGGATCGTTCTCTCGATCTCTTCCTGCGCATCGAGTTGAACTGAATCCCAGCCATCTTCCGGGTATAGGCCCTCGACGGCGTAACAGAACTCGTACAGCGCCATTTTCCTGACCGCCAGATTGATCGAGGCCATCCGTTCGAACAGAACCCTCGAAAACTCCACCGGGGAACGCAGCCTGCTGGTACCTGCCATCATGTTTCCTTTCAGCCTCGCTCGAGGATTTCAGCAATCTCGGGCGCCACCCACAGGGCCGCGCCAGTGGTATCGACCGTCATATCGCAGACTGCCATCTGGGGCCGGTAAGCGAACTCGGCCATGATGAACTGCTCTTTGAAGTAGCGGTTACGGAAATAGTTCTCTTCGTATTTCTTACGGTAATCCATATCGCGCTTCCACTTGCGCTTCAAGCGCACCGCATCATCGGTAAGGTAAACGACTTTGATGCCGATCAAGTGCAGGATCTCTTCGATCAGGAACGGGAAATTGCCTTCCATGAAAATGATATCCGCCGGCTGGACCTCAACCGGGATGCGGCCCGGCTTCAATTTTCCGCTCAGGTCATGGCTGGAGCTGCCATCAATGAAGTTGTAGCGCGGAGTGCTTAGCGCTTTCCCGTGGGTGATATCTTCCAGACTCTGCATGAGCAGGTCGAAGTGCATCGCTTCTTTGCCCTTCGAGTTGATGCCTCTGGCTTCGCGGTAATCACGATCGGTAAAGAAATTATCCAGTTCAATGGAGGTGGTCTTGCAGCCATCCTGCTCGAAGGAACGATTCAGCCGCTCGACGATCTCCGTCTTCCCGGCAGCGGTTGGCCCGGCAATCGCGAGCAGGACCGGGATCCCGATCGCCGCGATGATCTTCTTCACGCTGTCGATGAAGAGCGCATCCAGTTCCGCATTGGCTTCTGCAAAGGCTTTGTATCCAACTCCCTGGTAATACTCAAAAGCCTTCTGTTTCTGTTCGAACTGGCGGTAGGGCCGTCCGCCGAAATGCGCCAGGACTTCATCGGTGAAGTAGGTGGTGCGGTGCAGGAAGAAGAAACTACGGATGTCAAAATAGAAGTGCTGCTCAACCCACGCTTCGGGGTAATCCCCGGTGACAAGGCCAACGAAGAGCATGTGGGCCAGCCAGACGATCTGTTTATCCAGCACGATGTGGTCATCGACCTTGGGCTTGATTTGGATGCTGTCATAGAATGCCCGGCTATTGACCATCTGCTCGATCCCGGCTTGCGGCAGGGGTTGGATCGATGCCCAGCCGCCCTCCGGGGTGATGTTGTTCAGGCAATAGCGGAATTCATAGGGTTCCAGATCCGCAATGGCAGGTTGGATGGTTTTCATCTTCTCGAACAGGGCTTTTGAGAACGCTTCCGGGCTGGACAAGGTTTGCGAAATGAACATGAGGCCTCTGTGTACTCCTGCTGGTCAGGAACTAAATTTGTTGAAGCGCATGGCGTTTGCCAGCGCAAGCGGCATCAGGTTCTTGGCCGGGAAAGTGCCCAGGCTGCCGCGCGAGCAGGCGCGTTCGCCGAACTCGGGGATCCCATCTGCACGGACGAACTGGCTGTAGAGCAACACCGGCACGGGATGCCAGGAATGGCCCTTGAGGACCGCCGGGGTGGAATGATCCCCGCTGACGATGACCACATCCGGTTGGAGCTCCATCAGGCGCGGGAGCAGGGCATCCACCTTCTCGATGATGCCCACCTTACGGTCGAAATTGCCGTCCTCCCCAGCCAGGTCGGTCTCCTTGACATGCAGATAGAAGAAATCGAAATCATTCCAGTGTTTTTCCAGGGTGGCGAATTCGTCATCCCAGTTGACGCCATCCACGGGGAGCACGGTCATGCCAACCAATTTTGCTATACCGCGGTAGGTGGGATAAACCGCGATGGCAGCGGCGCGCAGGCCAAAGACTTCCGGGAAAGCCGGGAAATCCGGGGATCGATCGATGCCACGCAAGAGCAGCATATTGGCAGGCGGGGTTGGCGTGAAAGCCTGGATCGCCTTCCGGGAACGCTCGATGAACAAGTTCAATATGCGGGCGGTCTTCTCCGCTTCCAGTGCAAGGGCGCGGACCGGGTGCGGGCGGTAACCGTTCTTGAGTGGATCGGTATCGCTGACATCCGCGCTCAGGTCGGGTCCGCGCAGCACGATGGCAAGGCGGTGCTCCCGGACGGTCTCGACGAAGATCTCGACATCCTCGATTTTGGTTGTCAGAAACTTCGAGAGTTCCCGGCTGATCTCATTCGGAATGCGCCCAGCACGCCGGTCGGTGACCACGCCGTCGGCATCCACGGTGCAGTAGTTGCCGCGCACGGCGATATCGTTGGGTTTCAGATCGAATTCAATGCCAACCGCTTCCAGCATGCCGCGCCCGATGCGGTACTGGAGCGGGTCATAGCCGAACAAGGCCAGGTGACCGGGTCCGCTCTCAACGGTGATCCCCGGTTCAAGCGGGACAGTGAGACCCAGCGCGGATCTTTCCGCCAGAGCATCCAGGTTCGGGGTGCGGGCGGTTTCGAGTTCGGTTTTGCCGCCGGGTTCCATTGGCAAGCCGCCCAGGCCATCCATGACAAGCATGACGATCTTGGTCCGGGCGGGAGTGATGAGTTCACGCAAGAAGTCGAAATCCATTGGGCCTCTCTATTTCAGAACGCAGGGTTTCCCCACCCCATGTACAAGGGCATCGAAGGCGCACTTGATCTTGCCGTAGTTGCCGTCCCGGTCGAGGGCGACCCCGCGCCCCACCCCACTGACAACCTGCCCCACGCCGATCTCGTTCACCTGCTTCTCGAGCTTTTCGAGCAAGGCCGGAGCGCTGCCGGGGGCGGTGCTGCGCCCATCGAAGATAATGTGGAGATACACATTTTCCAACCCACGCTCTTTTGCCATTTTCAACAGGGCAAGCGGATAATCGATGGAGCCATGTGAACTTTTCTCGGTCAGCAATCCCAGCAGGTGCAGACTGGTACCGCGTTGTTTGACATCATCGATGGTGGAGAGAAAAACTTCGTTGGTAAAGAACGAGCCATCCTTCATGGCTGCGTCAAGACGGACATCATCCTGCAGGATAACCCGCCCGGAGCCGATGTTGATGTGACCGGCTTCCGAGTTGCCGGGTTTGCCTTCCTGTAACCCGACCGCTTCGCCCGATGCCTGCAAGCGACTGAACGGGTAACGGCTGAGCAGTTCGTCCCAGACCGGAGTCTTGGCAAGAAAGATGGGGTTGGTATCATCATCCTTGCCGATGCCCCAGCCATCGAGGATGATAAGCAGGACGCGGCGCTTGCCGCCCCAGTTGTAGCCGGGAGCCAGAGTCGCGCCGTCCATGACCGCGGGCTGGTCGAGGCCGAGGGCAGAGAGAATGGTCGGGGCTACGTCGGCCAGTTTGCCGTTACGCAGGTTCGGGGTCCCGACCGCCGCAGGATCGATCTGGAGGAAGTCCACCGGGTTGCTGGTATGCGCCACATGGGGCATCCCTTCGGGAGTGGTCATCAGTTCCAGGTTGCCGTGGTCCGCCGTGATGAGGGTCACGCACCCGGCGGCACGCGCCGCGTCCACAACCTGGCCCAGCCGCCGGTCCACGAGCGCGGCGCACTTCACTTTGGCATCGTTGTTGGCAGTGTGGCCGATCACATCGCCATTGGCGAAGTTGGCCACGATGAAATCGTACTTTTGCTCGATGCCCTTCAGAACCTGTTCGGTCACCTGCGGCAGGCTGAGTTCGGGCACCTGGTCGAAGGGCAGGCCCTTCGGCGAGGGGATGCGCACGTCGGCTTCGCCAGGGAAGGGTTGGCTGTTGCCGCCGTTGAAGAAGAAAGTGACATGGGCGTATTTTTCGGACTCGGCGGTATGCAACTGGCGCAGCCCGGCGCGGCTGACCGTTTCAGCAAGGGTCTGTTTGATCTTGGCCGGGGCAAAGGCCACCGACAGGGTGGCAAATTTTTCGTGGTAGAGGGTCAGGATGACGAAATTCAGGTTCTGGAAACCAGGGCGCTGGAAGTGGGGGAAGTCGGCCTGGGTGAAAGCTTCGGTCAGTTCGACCTCGCGCTCGCCACGCCGGCAGCAGAATATGACCGCGTCCCCGTCTGTGATGCGGCCGATCGGGCAGCTATCATCACCAACGAGGATGAGCGGATCGAGGGAGTAATCGGTCTGGCCTTCAGCGTATAAGGCTTTGACGCCTTCTGCAAGGGCGGCTGCGCCGCGCGGTTGTGTGGCCATCCCCTCACCCCTACCCCCTCTCCCCATTCGGGGCAAGGGGAATTCCTGGGAAGACATCCAGCAGTTGACGAAACTCGTGGATGATGACATCCGGGCGGTTCTCGTCGGTGATCTCGGCTTCGGCCAGTTCCTCCGGGGAGATCATGATGACGATGATGGCGAACCCGGCAGCACGCGTGCCGGTCACGTCACGCTTCAGGTTATCGCCCACATAGGCGCACCTGGACGGGTCAACGCCCGCTTTGCTGGCTGCTTCGAAATAGATCTTCGGACTGGGCTTGCGGATCCCCGTCACGGATGAAAGGACAACCGACTTGAAATATTGGCCCAGGCCCTCAGCCTCCAGCCACTCGGGGATCTCGCGCGTCCCGATCAGGTTGCTGATGATGCCGAGGGTATAACCGCGCTTCTGGAGTTCCTCCAGTACTTTGCGGCCGCCGTCCACCACGACGCGGCGTCCCATCGACTGGCGGAACTGATAGGTCAATTCTGCGCCCAAGGGAGCCACCTTCTCGGCTGGGAAATCGGGGACCAGCCAGCGGGTCCAGAGTTCGGACTCGGGGGCCTCGGCCAGGTTCTCGAAAGCCCATTTGCGATAGCCTTTGTAGCGCTCATCCAATTTCTTGCAGAACTCGACCGGGTCTTCCTCTGTTCCAAGCAGGCGGACAATCTCCCCCCGTGCCCGCGCCATGTGCGCTTCATCCTTCACAAGGATGCGCAGGGTGTTGCCCAGATCGATGAAGACAGCTTCGATATTGGGAGTCATGGATTTTTCCTTTGCGGTTAGCGTGGCGGGAAGATGGTCAACAGGTCCTGGCATGTGCCGATGATTGCATCCGGACGCGCACTTCCTTTGGGAGGTTCCTTCGACAATGTGGCTGACTCCAGCAGGATAACCGCCATCCCGAACCCGGCCTGGCGCGTCCCTTCGATGTCGCGGCTGGGGTTATCACCCACATAGGCGCACTTCGCCGGTTCCACCCCGGCCCTGCGCGCCGCCTCGATGAAAATGTACGGGTCGGGTTTACGCCGTCCGAACTGGGCGGACAACAACACTACTTTGAAATATTGCGTCAAACCATCCTTTTCCAGCCACTCCGGGATCTCGGTGGAAGAAACTGCATTGGCAATGATCCCCAGGGTATAGCCACGCCTGGATAACTCGATAACCGTCTGCCTGGCATCCGGACGCGGCACCCGCCGCCCGCCCTGGTCCATCCAAAGACGGGTCAAACGGTTTGCCAGGGGAGCGATCTCATCCGCAGGTGAATCGGGCAACATCCAGCGCGTCCACAGTTCAACTTCGGATGGCTGGATAAGGGTCTCCTTGGCATCTTTCTTGAATGCATCATAGCGCTTGGTCAAGCGGTAGCAAAAAGCATCCGGTGTTTCTCCCACGCCGAGCAACTTGACGATCTGCTGCCTGGCACGATACTGGAAAGCCGCATCCCTTTCGACAACCCGCAAGGTATTGCCGGTATCTATAAATATGGCATCAATCTTTTTGCTCATTGTTACCTTCCTTACTATGCACGAGGTGGGAATATATCCAGCAATTCGATCAATTCCTGGATCATCCTATCCGGCTTGATATCACCCCTGGGCGGCTCTTTCTTGAGAGTATTCGGCTCAACCAGGATAATGGACATGGCATAACCGGCTCCCTGGGCGCCCTCAACGTCGCGGACGGGGTTATCCCCCACATAAACGCAGCGATCCGGCTCGACCCCGATCCTGTGCGCCGCCTCCAGGTAGATTTCCGGGTTCGGCTTCCGGATCCCGACCTTCGACGAAAGCACCACCGTGTCGATATACTCCGTCAGGCCATCCGTCTCCAGCCAATCAGGGATCTCCGTCTCCGTGATCGTGTTGGCAATGATCCCAAGTTTGTAGCCGCGCTTGCTCAACTCGGTCACCACAGCAGATACGTCCGAGCGCGGCACCCGGCGGCCATCACAGTCGCGCCACAAGCGCGTTAGCTTGCCTGATAAAGGAGCGATCTTCTCTGTTGGAAAATCAGGCAGCATCCATTTCGTCCACATTTCCTTCTCGGAAGCCTCGATCAATTGCTCCTTTGCCCGTTTTCTCAAGATTTTATATCGTTCCTCGAGAAGCGCATGGAATTCATCCGGTGACATGGTTGTGCCCGTCAATTCCGCAAGTTGCTGCCTCGATTGGGCCATAAAAGCCTCGTCTTCGATAACGATCCTTAAAGTATTTCCAACATCCAGGAAAATTGCCTCAATGGAGTTCTGCATATCCTTTACCTTTCTGGTTGATGGGTTCTAGAAGAATGGATGAAACGGGGTCTCACTTGCATTTTATATCTTTTTGAAATATATCTTTCATTTGTAAATATTACAACATTTCTGCAAATTTTGCAAGTATTCTTTCAAAGCATTGACTTTTTCTCGCCAACTGTGTAAACTATATTTACACCTGCACACGTGTGCATAAGAATATTTCAAGGGAAAGGAACCCTATCCGTGACGGTTACGATCAAGGATATTGCCAGGGAAGCGGGCGTCTCCCATTCCACAGTTTCGCGCGCCCTGAGCGGCAGCCCGCTGATCACTGATGAGACCGCCGAGCGCATCCGCCGGGTTGCCAGCGATCTGGGTTACCTCCCTTCCGCGGCAGCCCGTACCTTGAAAACCAATCGCTCTCGAGCACTCGGGGTTATCCTGCGAAATGTAGATGATCCATTTTTCGGGGAAATCCTTCAGGGAATCGAAGAAGTAGCCCAGGCCAATGGATACAGCCTCTTCATGGCCGCATCCCAACGGGACCCCGAACGCGAGCAGGGAATTGTACAAGTCATGGCCGAACGGCAGGTGGATGGCGTGATCATTTGTTCCACAACGTTCAGTACCGAACAGAGCGGACGGCTGGCCCGCCTGGGGGTCCCGATCGTGGTTGTCAACAACCAATCAGCTGAAGTTTACCGTTACTCCATTTATCACGATGATATGGACGGCAGCCGCCAAATTACCCGCCATCTCATCGAACTTGGGCACCGCAAGATCGCCTTCCTCGGCAACTCCATCGCCGGACGCACAACCCTGGATAGGCTAACCGGCTTTCGGAAAGAGATGGGAAACTCCGGATTGGTAATCCCTGCTGATTACATCCACGAAGTGCCCGGAGGAGGGCCCCAGGAAGGGCTGGCCGCTGTGGACCATTTCCTCCGCCTGAGCGACCGCCCCACCGCGCTGGTATGTTACAACGATATGTTGGCCATTGGCGTGCTCAAAGGATTGCAACTCGCGGGCATCCATGTACCTGGTGAGATTTCGATCGCTGGCTTTGATAACATCACCTTCTCCGCGTATACGAATCCCCCTCTTACAACATTCGACCAGCCCAAGCGCACCATCGGCGTCCAGGCAGCTCGACTGATCCTGGGGTTATTGGATGATGAAAACGCCCCCGGCCCGAAAATCCAAACTGTGAAAGGCAGCCTGCTTGTGCGCAATTCCACCGCCCAACCTGCCAAGGAGACATCATGAACCTGACATCTTACAACCTAGAATTCTTCCCCTGTTCGCTGACCAGCCAGGATGGCGTGGAATTCGGCCTGGTCCAGACCGAGGCCGGGGACCGGCTGGCCGTGCTGGCGGACTCGTCCCTGCCTGAGTTCGAGGGCGAGCGTGCCGAACTCGGCAGCCAAACCCTCATCCTGGGTGCAAAAACCCCGCGAAACGCCACCGCACTGCGCACACACCTGGCCTGGCTGAAGCCGCAGCCGGTCGGGCTGGCGACATCCGCCGGGATGGGAGACCGCCTCGGCCTGGCCACACCCGGTCACGTGCACGCCGCCCGCGCCATGGATGGGAAGATCGTCCCGGTCTTTACCCAGCAATCCATCCGCGAGATGGCCCGCACCAACCGCACCCCCCAGCAGGTAATGGATGACGCAACCTGGGGCATCTTCGCCGAAGGCTGGCGCGACCTCCACGGCGCGGACGCCGACCATCTGAAAACTCCCGAAGATATCGATGCTTGCCTGGAATACGGCTACACCTTCTACACCATCGATCCCGGCGCCCATGTGGATAACCGCGCCGAAACCGCCAGCCTGGGCGAACTGCGTGAACTCGCCGCAATGTTGCCCGTCGATGTCCAGCCACAAGCCAGTGGATTACTCGGCAAAGGCTTTGATATCGAGGGGCTTTGGTTGTCATTTGACGAAGCGACCCTGCTTAAGGCCGTCGTGAAATATGGAAAGGCCGTTGCCCATGTAGCCATGATGTATCATTACCTGGAGCAGGCTGCCGGGTCGCGCCCGTTCGAATTCGAAGTCTCCGTAGATGAAACTGACCAGCCCACCTCGCACACAGAGCACCTGTATATTGCGATTATGCTGAAAAAGTTGGGGGTGAAGTGGGTCAGCCTGGCGCCGCGCTATTTAGGTCGCTTTGAAAAGGGAGTGGATTACATCGGCGACCTGGCCGCCTTCGAAACCGATTTCGCCGGTCACGCCGCCATTGCCCGCAACTTCGGGCCTTATAAACTCAGCCTGCATTCCGGCTCCGACAAATTCAGCATCTACCCCATCGCTGCCCGCTTGTCACGCGGCCTTGTTCATCTCAAGACCGCCGGGACGAGTTATCTCGAAGCCCTGCGCACCATTGGTGCAGTGGATCGGGAATTCTTCAAGGAAATTTACATCTATGCCCGCGAACGTTACGAACACGACCGGGCCAGCTATCATGTTTCAGCGGAACTGGAACGTGCTCCCCTGCCGGGAACGATCACGGACTGGCCTGCCCTGCTCGACCAGTTCGATGCCCGCGAGATCCTGCACGTAACCTTCGGCTCGGTCCTGACCGATAAAACGGCCACCGGCGAGATGCGCTTCTACACCCGCTTCATGGACATCCTGCGCGCCAACCCGGAGGCCTACGCCGCCAACCTGGAAAAGCATTTCATCCGGCATTTGAAGCCGTTTGTATTGGATTAGAGAACGCCAACCGTTTGCGCTAGAGAGCGCACACTAATCAGTTTGATTGAGGCATTTTATGACCACTCCGTTCTTCCAACAACTCTTCGACCTCTCCGGCCAGACCGCCGTTGTAACCGGCGGCGCGGGCGTCCTGTGCGCCACCATGTGCCGGGCGCTTGTATTGGCCGGGGCGAACGTCGCCGTGCTGGATCTGAACGCTCAGGCCGCCGAAGCCCTGGCCACTGAACTCGGTCCGTATGCCATCGGCGTGGCCTGCAATGTGCTCGACAAGGCCAGCGTCGAAACCGCCGCCCAGGCAGTGGTCGCCAAATTCGGTCGCGTCGACATCCTGGTCAACGGGGCGGGCGGCAACAAGCCCTCCGCCACCACCAACCCGGAGCAGCCCTTCTTCGACCTGCCCGCTGACGCCCTGCGCTGGGTCTTCGACCTGAACCTGATGGGCACCATCCTGCCCTCGCAGGTTTTCGGCAAACGGATGGCGGAGCAAAAGTCCGGCATCATCCTGAACATCTCCTCCATGAACGCCTTCCGCCCGCTGACCCGCATCGCCGCATATTCCGCCGCCAAGGCCGGGGTAAGCAACTTCACCCAGTGGCTGGCGGTGCACATGGCACAGGAATATTCGCCGGAGATACGCGTCAATGCCATTGCCCCGGGTTTCTTCCTGACCGAACAGAACCGCTTCCTGTTGACCGACAAGGAAAGCGGCGAACCTTCGACGAGCTCAGGGCAACGCCTGACAGCGCGCGGCAAGTCCATCATCGGGCATACCCCGATGGGGCGCTTCGGCTACCCCGACGACCTGATCGGCGCGCTGCTCTGGCTGGTCTCCCCCGCCTCGGCCTTTGTAACCGGCATCGTTGTCCCGGTGGATGGCGGTTTCTCCGCTTTTAGCGGCATTTGATTCGCGTAGGGGCACAGCGGTGCTGTGCCCCTACAAAACACAAATATGATCCAATCCCAATCCCTCGCCCCGCACGGACAGTTGCTCACCGAGCAGCAGATCCTCGAAACCCTGCACCAGGGTCTCGACGGGCGGTTCGCGCGCCAGAAGGTACTGGCGCTCATCCCCGATCACACCCGCTCCCTGCCGCTGCCGATGTTGTTCCGCATGGTTGTTGAAATCCTGCATGACACCCAACAGCTCGACTTCATGGTCGCACTTGGGACACATCCAGCATTGAGCGAAGAGAGCATCAATAAGCTGGTTGGTATTACGGCAGAAGAACGTGCTACAGCGTTCCAACGTGTAAACGTATTGAACCACGCCTGGGACGACCCATCCGCACTAACCAGCCTCGGCACAATGGACGCCGATGAGATCAAGTCCATCGCCGGAAAGAACTGGCACCCGTCCCTGCCCGGGCGGGTGGACATCTGCATCAACAAGGCCGCCCTGGAATACGATCACATCCTCATCCTCGGCCCAACCTTCCCGCACGAAGTGGTCGGTTTCTCGGGCGGCGCCAAGTACATCTTTCCCGGCATCTCCGGCCCGGAGATGATCAACACCACCCACTGGCTGGGGGCGCTGGCAGGCGTTGTCGGCACCATCGGCCTGAAAGAGACCCCGGTCCGGGCGATGATCCACGCCGCGGTAACACGGCTCCGCACCCCTGTCACGCTCGCCGCGCTGGTTGTCGATGGTCACGATCTGGCTGGCGTCTTCATCGGCGATCTGTTCGAAGCCTGGAGCGCCGCCGCGGACTTGTCCGCCCAACGTAACGTGATCTTGAGCGACAAACCCTACCGGCGTGTTCTTTCCTGCGCCCCGGTCATGTACGATGAACTCTGGACCGCCGCCAAAGCCATGTACAAACTCGAACCGGCAGTGGCAGTCGGCGGCGAGGTGGTCATCTACGCCCCGCACCTGGATGTGGTCAGTCACGTGCATGGGAAGTATATCTATGAAATCGGCTACCACATCCTGCCCTATTTCCTGAACGACTGGGAACGCTTCAAGCACATCCCGCTGGGCGTGCTGGCGCACAGCACGCACATGCGCGGCTCGGGGGTGATGGCGAACGGCGTCGAAAAGCCGAACGTGCGCGTCACCCTGGCAAGCAAGATTTCTACTGAAGATTGTGCACGCTTGAATTTGGGTTATCTCGATCCCGCAAAAGTCAATGTGGAAGAATGGAAAGACCGCGAAGAAAAGGGCATATTGTATGTCCCGCGGGCGGGAGAGATGTTGTATCGCGTGAAATCCTGACCCGGATGGGTCTTACACACACCAAGAAAGGGAAACTTTTATGAGCAAAGCAGATATTGGCCTGATCGGCCTGGCAGTCATGGGACAGAACCTGGTCCTGAACATGAACGACCACGGCTTCACCGTGGCCGTCTTCAACCGCACCGTTTCCAAAGTGGATGATTTCCTGGCCAGCGGCGCAAAAGGGACGAATGTGATCGGCGTGCATTCCCTCGAGGAACTGGCACAGGTTCTCAAGCGCCCGCGGCGCGTCATGCTGATGGTCCAGGCTGGGAAACCGGTGGATGATTTCATCGAACTATTGCTCCCGCACCTTGAGCCGGGCGACATCATCATCGATGGCGGCAACTCAAATTACAACGACAGCATCCGCCGCACGGCGTATGTCGAATCCAAGGGCCTGCTCTTCATCGGCACGGGCGTTTCCGGCGGCGAAGAGGGCGCCCGCCGCGGACCGTCCATCATGCCGGGCGGTTCCCCGGCGGCCTGGGAGCACGTCAAACCAATCTTCCAGGCAGTGGCGGCCAAGGTCACGCGGCCGGATGGCGGCGAAGATCCCTGCTGCGACTGGGTTGGCGAGAACGGGGCCGGGCACTATGTCAAGATGGTTCACAACGGTATCGAATACGGCGACATGCAGTTGATCTGCGAAGCCTACCATCTGATGCGCGACGGCCTGGGAATGACAACCGATCAGATGCATGCCGTCTTCACCCGCTGGAACACCGGCAAACTGGACTCATACCTGATCGAGATCACGCGTGACATCCTGGGTTACAAAGACGAAGACGGCCAGCCGATGGTGGACAAGATCCTCGACGCGGCTGAACAAAAAGGGACCGGCAAATGGACCGGCATCTCGGCCCTCAATATGGGCATCCCGCTGACGATGGTAGTGGAGGCCGTGCTGGCGCGGGCACTCTCTGCCTTGAAAAATGAGCGTGTGGCTGCATCTAAGGTTCTCTCCGGCCCGGATCCAAAGCTGACGGTTGATCAGGGTGCTTTACTCGGAGACCTGGAACAGGCTGTCTATGCGTCCAAACTCATATCCTATACCCAGGGCTACATGCTCTTCCGGGCGGCAGCCAGGGAATACAACTGGAACCTCAACTACGGCGGCATCGCGCTCATGTGGCGCGGCGGCTGCATCATCCGTTCCGCATTCCTTGGCAAGATCAAGGAAGCCTTCGACAAGAACCCCAACCTGAGCAACCTGCTGCTCGACCCGTATTTCACCAAGCAGGTCCTGGCCGCACAGCCGGGATGGCGGCGCGTGGTGGCTGCCGCAATTGAAAAAGGCATCCCTATCCCGGCCATGTCCAGCGCGCTAGCCTTCTTCGATGGCTACCGTCGCGAGTTCCTGCCTGCCAACCTGCTGCAGGCCCAGCGTGATTACTTCGGCGCCCACACCTACCAGCGCCTGGACAAGCCGCGCGGCGAGTACTTCCACACCAACTGGACCGGGCGCGGCGGGGATGTCACCTCAACGGTTTGGAAAAAGGGTTAGCTGATGAACAAATATGGGTTGAAGATTCTCGATAATGGCGCTTTGGATTTTCTATCCCTCGGCGCGCTGGTGCACCGCCTCGACCCGGGGGTGATCCCCTTCCGCAAAGCGACCGAATGCCAGATCTACGTCTCAGGCGGCGAGTTCAACTGCGCCGCGAATCTGTCGGACTGCTTCCGCCTGAACACTGGCATCGCCACCGCCATGGTGGATTACCCCATCGGCGACCTGACCGCCGAGCGCGTGCGGGCGATGGGCGTCAAGCCGTTCTACAAGCAGTTCAAGCACAACGGCGTCAACGGCCCCAACCTGGCCACCGTCTACAGCGACCGCGGCCAGGGCGTGCGCGCACCGGTCGTGTTCTACAACCGCTCCAACGAAGCGGGTGCTTTGCTCAAACCGGGTGACTTCGACTGGCAATCCATCTTCGCGGGCGGCGTACGCTGGTTCCACAGCGGCGGCATCTTTGCAGCCTTATCGGAAACCACCGGTGAACTAATTATCGAGGCCATGAAGGCTGCCAAGGCTGCCGGTACGATCGTCTCTTTCGACCTGAACTACCGCGCCAAGCTCTGGAACATCTGGGGCGGACAGGAAAAGGCTGTTTCCACATTGGCCCGCATCGTCGAGAACGTGGATGTGCTGGTCGGCAATGAAGAAGACCTCCAGTTGGGTTTGGGCTTGAAAGGTCCGGAAGCCACATCCAAATCCAAGCTCGATCCGGCTGCCTTCATCGGCATGATTGATGTTGTTGTCAAGAAGTTCCCGCAGATCAAGGTTGTTGCCACCACACTGCGTGAAGTTCATTCGACCAACCGTCATAGTTGGAGCGCAGTGGCCTGGATCAATGACCAGTCGTTCGTCGCCCCGACCTGCGAACTGGATGTCTACGACCGCGTTGGCGGCGGGGACGGGTTCGCATCCGGTCTGTTCTACGGCCTGCTGACCGGTAAGCCGGAACAGGAAGCCGTCAACCTGGGCTGGGCGCACGGCGCGCTGTTGACAACCTTCCCTGGCGATACAACCATGGCAACGGTCGAGCAGGTACGTGTCTTCGCCAAAGGCGGTTCGGCCCGCATTCAGAGATAAAGGTTCCGTAGTCGCGACTTTAATCGCTTGAGTGCGAACGACTAAAGTCGTTACTACGGTTTATTTTAGCAATACGTGCACACGTGTGCACCTACATAACCAATCATTCAATCTTT
>Ga0105099_10001132_pt1 | contig 17097 bp, 12 predicted proteins | sample PPLLak3cmMay2015_2_FD_79138 | JGI IMG/M metagenome (GOLD analysis project Ga0105099, IMG submission 79138) | Freshwater sediment microbial communities from Prairie Pothole Lake near Jamestown, North Dakota, USA - PPLs Lake P8 Core (1) Depth... | ecosystem: Environmental > Aquatic > Freshwater >... | reverse complement strand
TCACCTTGTACAAGATCGCAAGCGGCATTCCCGCCAGGGCGATGTACAGCATGATCGTCAGCGTGTACTGAGTCGACGAATGTGCGAAGGCTGTCAGGTCGTATGCCGTATCGATCGATGACGGTACAAGCCGAGGAAACAGTCCCACCGCACCGAGCGCGATCATGCTCGCAACGAGAACCGATGACGCGAGGAACGCGTGAACCATCTTCTTCCGTCCTACGGAGAGTGGAATGACCGCGATCGACATCAGAGACAACAGAAGGAACAAATACCAGAGCGGCTTCTGCACCTCCGGATTGGCGTACGTGAACAAGTGCGGCGCTGCGAAGAATGTGTAGATCGCCGTCACCAGGTAGAGCGTCACGAACAGGATCCAGGCGGAATGTGCTGCCTTGATCATCCGGGCCATCTGCTCCCCCTCGGTCTTCAGCGAAAGGTACAGCGCTCCATGCATGACAAAGAGCACGACCGTCAGCAGGCCGACGACGATGGCATAGGGATTGAGCAGCGTGAAGAATGTCCCCGCATACCAGCCGTTCGCGTCGATGGGGATGCCGCGGAGGATGTTCCCGAATGCGACGCCAAGCAACAGCGCAATCAGAAGCGATCCGACGCCGAAGCTGAGATCCAACAAGCGCTTCGTGCGGAGGCTTTCGGCCTTTGCACGAAAATCGAAGGCAACCGCACGTCCGATGAGGGCCACCAGGAGTAACATGAGCGCAAGATAGAAGCCGCTCCAAATGGCCGCATACACTGGTGCGAACGCCGCGAAAAGCGCTCCGCCTCCGGCGATCAGCCACACCTCGTTTCCATCCCATACTGGTCCAACGGAATTCAGATTGATCCGCCGCTCGGTCTCATCCGTGGTGAAGAGATGAAGGATCCCGACCCCCAGATCAAACCCGTCAAGAATGGCGTAGCCGATCAGGAGAACCGCTGTAAGCACAAACCACAATGTCTGTAGAGTGATGAGTTCCATGGATGGTCTCCTTATGCGTCCACCGGCAACGGACCCTTCTTCACGGTCCGCACGACGAGTCGAATGTAGGCGATACCCATCACGGCATACACGAGGAAGAACAGAATGATCGCGAAGATCACCAGTTCTGCGGATACCGTGACGGAAACGGAGTGACTGGTACGAAGGAGTCGGTACACCGCCCACGGCTGCCGGCCGACCTCGGCGGCGATCCAGCCCAGTTGACTGGCGATGACCGGCAGTGGGAGCGACCAGATGAGCGCTCGGAGCACAAGTCTGTTGTTCCAGAGTGTCTTGCGATACCAAAGGAACGCCGCCATGGCGAGGATGAAGACGAACCAGATTCCGAGGATGACCATGTTATGGTACGAAACGAACGTGGTGAACAACGGCGGCCAGTCTTCCTGCGGGATCTCTGCGAGTCCCTGCACCGTCGCGTTCACGTCGCCGAAGGCGAGCCAGCTCAGGACCCCGGGGATCTCGATGGGCACTTTCAGCTCCGGTGGGCGCTGCGTTGGAACGGCGAACAGGACGATCGGGGCCGAGCTTTGGCTTTCATAGATGCCCATAATGGCGGCAAACTTCTCGGGTTGCGTCTTCGCCATCTGCTGACCATGCTCGTGTCCGATTGGAAAGATCTGCAGTAAGGAAGCAACGAGTCCGAAGACGATGGCATATTTCACTGCGAGCCTGCCGAACGCGTCGGAGGAATTCTTTCGCACGTAATATGCGCCGATGCCTCCGACAAAGAACGCCCCGGAGATCAGACAGGCGAAGACCGTGTGGAAGTATCGCGGGAGGGTGGAGGGATTGAATACCGCTGCCATGAAGTCGACCAGAACGGCCCGTGCGTTCGCGAGGTCGAAGGCAGACGGGTTCGCGAGATACTCGGCCTGTGAGATGATGCGTCCGTCCGCAAGCGCGAGGGCGAATCCGGCTGGGGTCTGCTGCCAGCTGTTTGCGACGATGATCCAGAATGCCGAGATGGTCGCGCCGAGGGCGACCATGAAGATCGAGAAGACGTGTGCCCCGCGGGAGATCCGCTCACGGCCGAAGAGATAGAGCCCCAGAAAGGTTGACTCCATGAAGAATGCGAACACGGCCTCAGCGGCAAGGGGAGCACCGAAGATGTCGCCGACGAACCGCGAATACTGGCTCCAGTTCGTCCCGAATTGGAACACCATGACCAGCCCGGTCGCCACGCCGATGGCGAACGTAAACCCGAACAGCTTGCCGAAAAAGCGCCCGAGTTGTTCATAGACCGGCTTCCGTGTCTTCCATCCCGCCGTTTCGAACGCGACGAGCAGCCAAGCGAGACCGATCGTGATGGTCGGGAAAACGAAGTGAAAAGCGACCGTCATCCAGAATTTCAGACGGGCGAGGAGAACGACATCGATATCCATGAGTATCCTCCAGATGGTGACGATGAATCTCTGCGAAAATCCCCCAAAGTATAGGGTTCATTTCCCTTGGGTGCAAGAAGGCTTGACATTCCTATGGGAATCGGGTATATTCGTTATGAGCATATGCTCATAATGAACGGACGTTGATATGGCCCGACCCTGCAAGCAACGATTCATCTCCGCCGTCCCCGTCGTATCGGGATTCCGACCCGACGATTCCACCGTCCGCCGGCAGCTCCCGGCCACATTGATGTCGGATGAGCTTGAGACACTCCGACTCGCGGACATTGAGGGCCTCTCCCAGGAAGAGGGAGCCGCCCAGATGAACGTGTCACGGGCCACATTCGGCCGCATCCTGGAGCGTGCACACCGGACCGTTGCCGACGCTCTGGTGAACGGACGACCATTGCAGATCGGCGGCGGCGATGTCGTGCAGGCGCGACACGTTCTGCGACACTGTCGCCGGTGCCAGCGCGATTGGAATATTCCACGTACCACTGTCTCCGAATTTCGTTGTCCCCGTTGCCATTGAAAGAATGGGAAGCGCAATGTCAGAACTGTTGCTCGAAATCCTCGCCGAATCAAGTCAGATCGTCATCCTGGTCTTTGTGATGATGGTGATCGTCGATCTCTTCAATCTCTGGACGAAGGGTCGATTGGGCATCTTCCTCTCCGGCGGGGGGACATGGCGTCAGTACGTGCTGGTCCCTCTCGTCGCCGCAATGCCGGGCTGTCTTGGCGCCTTCACCGCTGTCTCGCTCTATCTGCACGGTATGATCAGCTTCGGCGTCCTCGCAGGAGCGATGATCGCTTCTTCGGGCGACGAAGCATTCGTGATGCTGGCCATGTTCCCGAAAACCGCAGTGATCCTCTTCGTCCTGCTCAGTGTGTACGGGATGATGCATGGCTGGTGGACCGACAAGCTGATGGAGCTCTGGAAGATCAAGCCATGCACCGATTGCCAGGTGCCGACATATCATCCATTGGAAGGGGGATTGAAGCATTATGTGCGGGACCACGTCTGGAAACACATCGTACAGAAGCATATTTGGAGGACCGCCTTGTGGACGGTCGGGGCCTTGCTCGTCGTACGAATCGGAATGGAGCAGCTGAACCTGGGCGCCCTGACCGCGAAGTATCCGTTCTGGACGTTGGTTGGAGGCGGCTTGCTCGGCTTGATCCCTGAATCTGGTCCCCATCTGATCGTGGTCACCCTGTTCGCGAAAGGAGCCGTCCCGTTTTCGGTGCTCCTGACGAGTTCGATCGTGCAGGATGGACACGGCATGCTGCCGATGCTCGCCCATTCGGTCCGCGATTCGCTCGTTCTGAAGGCCTTCAATCTTGCGTCCGGACTGCTGTTGGGGATCGCGCTGTTTCTGTTCGGGTTCTGAATCGTTATCAACCTCTGCGCATCATACATGAAAGGGAAATAGATGGAACAGAAGATCGCATTTGTCACCGATGATGGGATGACCATCAGTTCGCATTTTGGTCGCGCCCTCTACTATGAAGTTGTCACGCTTGGCGATGGAAAGGTCCTCGGCCGCGAGCGGCGTGAAAAGGCGGGTCACCACACGTTTGGGGAACATCAGCACCACGGGGCATCACATGACCATAAGCACGGAGTGATGACATCGCCGATCACCGATTGCAGCGTGCTTGTTTCGCGCGGCATGGGGACGGGCGCTCAGCAGCACCTCTTGTCGATGGGCATTACGCCGGTGCTCACTGATCTGCACACGATCGAGGAGGCTGCGGCTTCGTTCATGGCCGGTACGTTGACCAACAACCCGAAGCGGTTGCACGACCATGGCCAAGGGCATCATCATTGATCAGACTAGCATTCCAACACCCTCATCACACCCACTCATAGAAGAAGGAGAACCGTATGGAAGAGACAACGGTGTTTTCCATGCCGCGGATCGGAGAGAAGGCCCCGGCGTTCAAGGCTGTCACGACCCAGGGCGAGATCAATTTCCCCGATCAGTACGCCGGTCATTGGGTCATCTTGTTCAGTCATCCGGCAGACTTCACACCCGTGTGCACATCGGAATTCATGACCTTTGCGCACTTGGAAAACAAATTCGAAGAAGTCAACTGCAAACTGGTTGGTCTATCGGTGGATGGACTCTACAGCCACATCGCCTGGCTTCGGACGATCAAGGATAAGATCGAGTACAAGGGAATGAAGAACGTCGAGGTCAAGTTCCCGCTGATCGAGGACATCACGATGGAGGTGGCGAAGAAGTACGGCATGATCCAGCCGGGCGAGAGCTCGACGAAGGCCGTGCGTGCGGTGTTCGTCATTGATCCGAAGGGGATCATCCGGACGGTCATTTACTATCCGCTGAGCCTCGGACGGAATTTCGACGAGTTGCTGCGCGTCGTCTACGCGCTCCAGACGGCGGACGCCTTCTCGATCGCGACCCCCGCGGACTGGCGTCCGGGCGACGATGTGATCGTGCCGCCGGCCGGATCGTGCGGCGTTGCAAAAGATCGCATGGAAGGGAAGTCCGACATGCATTGCTACGACTGGTTCTTCTGCACAAAGAAGATCGACAAAGACACCGTGTGGAAGACGATCACGAAGAAGTAGAACCAAACGATCCACAGAAGACAAGAACGCCCTGCCGATGTTCCCGGCGGGGCGTTTCCACTTACATCTTCAGCATCTTGAATGCTTGCGTCCACTTTCCCCCGGTAAGGCCCGGGATACACCAGAGCATGCAGAGCGGCTCGATGGCCCTCGCCGCTTCCACCATTCCCATATCTTCCGTCTCCCATCCGAATTGATCGAGGATGTGCTTCACCTCCGCTTTCGCTCCTGCATCGTTCCCGCAAATGAACATCGACGGTTTCCCTCCCGGGAATGCCGGATCCACCATGAATGCGTTCCCGACACAGCTGAATGCCTTGACAAATCTCACGGCCGGGAACTTGTGTTGGAGCCGCTCCATCAATGAATCATCGAGCGCAGTGAAAAACTTGAGCACGCCGTTCTGCGGCGGAGCGTCGGCGATGGGGTTCGTCGTGTCGATGACGGTCCTGCCAACGAGCGTGGACACCCCTGCCTTTTCGATCGCTTCGATGGCCGCGGTTCCCTTGACGGCAAGGATCGCGATCTCGCCGAATGATGCCGCGTCAGCAAAGCTGCCGATCGTCGCTCCTTTGCCTTCTTTGGAATTCCATTCGGTGAGTTTGCCGGGAGTGCCCGTCCCCACCATCACGCCATAGCCGTGCTTCAAGAATCCAGCCGCGAGTGCTCGGCCGACAACGCCGGAACCGAGGATGCCGATCTTCTTCATGTCGTTCTCCATTGAGTCAAGTGGATACACAGAGACTATTGCCCTGACATTCAAAACACAGTAATTCGCAGGCCGGTTCCTTTCGAATTCTGGCACGGGTCAACATGAGGATCGAGCGACGGAAGAGCCGGAGCGAGGAAAGAACAGCGTGCTTAGCGAACGCGTGTTGAATCCCTGGATACAGAAGAAGGTTGAGGTGCGATCTCGAAAATATGCCGGGTCTCGCACTTGAATATGGACTGGTTGATACCTTCGGTCTTCAGGACCGCCGTGAATGCGAACGGCCCTTCCTTTCGGATCTGCGGATGCTTCGCATTGATCTTCTCGGCGATTTCGGGATTGGCAATGGCTTTCGCCGATTCAATGACATGTAGCCCGCTACAATGGAACCGGAACGTGTTGGAGCTTGTTGGGAGCGGTCGTCAATACGGCAACAGATAGTGCTGTAGTGAGTTTGGTCTCGACGTTTGGAGATCTCCCTCTCGGCGAAGCTGCCGCCCTCCCCGTCCATATGACCTCCCTCAACGCCACGGCAACCCGCACCGATGCACCGATCTCGTGGAGCACCGCGACGGAAACGAATTGCGCAGGCTTCGAGATCGAACGCCGTGCAATCACCGATCAGCAATCATCAATCACCAATGTCGCCGAAGCGGGTCGCTGCTACCGCGCATCGTTCGACGGCGCGGTTGTTCCCTCCTTCCCTGCTCCCCCCTTCTGTTGAATATTCTACATTTGGACACCATCCTTCGGTGGTGAAATCATGGAATGGTCAGATTTCCTCTATCCGCAAAGGCATATCGTGCGGCATGGATGTTGATGCTCCAGACAGGTCTCTTCAGTGACCACCGCACAACGATGAAATGCGAGTAAGACGTCTTTCCGGATTCGATCCCAAAGGAACTGGAACGGTTCCGCATACGATGATCATCAGACGAGGAGGAGCGCTTGTGAAATTGTCTTGGTACTATCTGCTACTTATCATCATGTCCGGAGTTTCACTCCAGGCTCAAACCATCACGTGGACGGAAACCCAGCCCGCAGGAGATGCCGATAACAACTGGTCTGTAGTCGCCATGAGCTCTGATGGAAGCAAGCTGATTGCCGGAGCAGAAAGCGGCAGGCTGTATATTTCGACCAACGGGGGAAGCAATTGGACGGAAACCCAGCCTGCAGGAGCTGCCAACAAGAATTGGTATACAGCCGCCATGAGCTCAGATGGAAGCAAGCTGATTGCCGGAGCAGAAAGCGGCAGGCTGTATATTTCGACCAATGGGGGAAGCAGCTGGACGGAAACCCAGCCTGCTGGAGCAGTCGACAAAAGCTGGCAGACAACCGCCATGAGTTCCGATGGAAGCAGACTGATTGCCGGTGTGTATGTCGGTAGACTCTATGTGTCGACGAACGGGGGAAGCAGCTGGACGGAAACTCAGCCTGCAGGAGCTACCAACAAGGCTTGGTATACAATCGATATGAGCTCTGATGGAAGCAAGCAGATTGCCGGAGTAACTGGCGGCAGGCTGTATATTTCGACCAATGGGGGAAGCAGTTGGACGGAAACCCAGCCTGCAGGAGCTACCGACAAGGATTGGTATACAGCCGCCATGAGCTCTGATGGAAGCAAGCTGATCGCAGGAACAGCTCCCGGCCGGCTGTATGTGTCAACCAACGGGGGAAGCACCTGGACGGAAACTCAGCCTGCAGGAGCTACCAACAAGTCTTGGTATACAACCGCCATGAGCTCTGATGGAAGCAAGCTAATCGCAGGAACAACTTTCGACAGACTTTACGTGTCGGCAAATGGTGGGAGCAGTTGGACGGAAACCCGGCCCGCAGGAGATGTTAGCAAGTTTTGGATCTCAGTCGCCATGAGTTCTGATGGAGGCAAGCTGATTACCGGAGCGTATGGTGGCAGGCTGTATCTGAACAACGAACCGCTCCCCGTCCAAATGACCTCCCTCAACGCCACGGTAACCCGCACCGGCGCGGCGATCTCGTGGAGCACCGTGACGGAAACGAATTGCGCAGGCTTCGCAGTTGAACGAAGGACGATCACCTATCAACAATCACAAATCGCCAATTGGACAGAAGTTGGCTATGTTCCCGGCAACGGCACGAGCAATGCACCGCACGAGTATTCGTTCACGGACGAAACCGTCGCCCCAGGCCGCTACGCATATCGCCTGAAGCAAGTGGACAACGACGGTAGCTTCGAATACTTCGGCAATGCTGAAGTCGAAGTCGCTGCGGCTGCGAAGCAGCCCAGCCTCGGCAACTACCCGAATCCGTTCAATCCGACGACGGAAGTTGAATTCACTGTGCCAACCGAAGGCCGCGCAGTTGTGAAGGTCTACAACATGGTCGGCCAGGTGGTCGCAACACTCTTCGATGGCTTCGCCGAACCTGGCCGCTACTACCGCGCGTCGTTCGACGGCATGAAGTTCTCCTCGGGCGTGTATATGTATTCGCTCGAAACCGCGAACGGCCGGCTCGTGAAACGGATGACGATGCTGAAGTAGAAGTCATCTCAAAAAGCTCTTGTTGAGGAACAATTGTCACGCTGAGCCTGTCGAAGCGTGCGTTTGCCGAAGAATCCAGCCTTCGACAAGCTCAGGCTGACTCGGTTACCCGATTTTGAGATGGGTTCTAGTCTCTTCTCTTCTGTAACGCAACACCCCGAGCTCGTTTGGAGAGACCGCCTCTCTTCAGACGAGCTTGTTGTTTCTTTCCCACCTTGAATCTCCACGCATATTTTCCGTAATTAGAAACACGTATTGCCAACATTTCTTCCCAGGAGCATCAATGGCACTGCAGATCAAAACCGTCCAGTCGACAAACTTCGACCTCGTCGCGCTCGGCGAATGCATGATTCGCCTCAGCCCGCCGGGACATCAACGCATCGAATTCTCTCCGTCGCTCGAGGTCTGGGTCGGCGGTGGCGAGTACAACGTCGCATACGCTCTCTCGCGTCTTGGACTCCGAACCGCCTGGGTCGGCGGACTGAATGATTCACCGATGGGTGCGATCGTCCGCAATCACGCGCGTGCCGTTGGCCTGGTGACCGATTTCGCCATCACACGCAAGTACGACGGGATGGGAAAGAAGGATCGCATCGGGCTGAACTTCACGGAAGTGGGTTTCGGACCACGGGCTTCCGTCACGCTGTATGACCGGGGACATTCCGCGACGGCTGGGATGAAGCCGGGCGATGTGAATTGGAAGGAATTGTTCGCTGAGCGCGGCGTTCGCTGGTTGCATACGGGGGGCATCTTCACGGCGCTTTCGGAGTCGACACGGCTTGTCGTTGCCGAGGCGGTCAAGGCCGCGCATGAGGCGGGGACGATCGTGTCGTACGATCTGAACTTCCGTTCGAAGTTGTGGTCAAGCAAGGAAGCGATCGAGACGACCCGTCCGCTCGTTCCGTACATCGATTGCCTCATAGGAAATGAAGAGGACTTCCAGAAGGTCCTGGGCTACGAAGTGGAGGGAGTGGATGTCGAAAAAGGAGAACTCGATACGAGCGCGTTCAAGCGGATGGTCGAGAAGGTCGTCAAGGACTTCCCGAATATCAAGGTCGTTGGAACCACCTTGCGGGGCGTGAAGTCGGCGGGCATCAACGACTGGTCCGCGATCATGTGGCACGAAGGGACCTTCTATCAGGGTCTGCAGATGCCTGGGCTCGAGATCGAAGACCGCGTCGGTGGCGGGGATGGGTTTGCCTCGGGCTTCACCTACGGATTCCTTACCGGGAAAGGTCCGCAAGAGTGCGTGAACCTCGGCGTGGCACACGGTGCAATGCTCATGACCACACGCGGCGACACAAGCATGATCACGCTCGATGAGCTGCTCCATGTGGCAAAGGGTGGAAGTGCGAGGATCAAGAGGTAGGTGATATGGCAAATGGGGGATGTGAGATAAAAAAATGTGAGATGTGATATGTAAAATGTGAGATGAGAGATGTGAGATGTGAGATGAAAGATGTGAGATGTTGGGGGGAGAGCCGTTTCCGGGAGAGCGTATCACGAGGATTCATGTGTATGTTCAGGTCATTCGTTGTCTGCCTGATTCTCCTGACGTGTTGTGACCGCGCACATGGTTTCGCCGCAAGCGCGGCGCCCGACACGATCGTCTCTGGGCAGAAGATCCGTTTTCAATCGGCTATCCGGGAATACCTGGCCGCTGATTCGGTTCAGCCGCCGCCTACCGAGGCTATCTGCTTCATCGGGAGCAGCATCTTTCGTGAGTGGACGAGCCTGCAGGACGACATGGCTCCGCTCCCGGTGTATAACCGCGCGTTCGGGGGATCGCGGACCATCGAGGTCCTCTACTATATGGATCTTCTCGTCCTGCCACACCAGCCGAAGATCGTTGTCTACTATTGCGGCAGCAATGACGTGAATGGCAACCAGCCGGCAGATTCCATCGCCTCTCGGTTCTTCCAATTTGCGGAACGGCTCGCGGACAGCCTCCCGCGGACGAAGGTCTTCTATGTTTCGGTCAATCGTGCGCCGCAGAAACGTGAGAAATGGGCTTCCGTCGATTCCGTCAATGCACTGGTCCGCACGTATTGCGATGGTCATCCCGCTGTGACCTTCATCGATGTCAATCCGGCGCTGTTCACAGAAACGGGGGAGCCGCGCCTCGAGTTGTATCAGGACGACCTGCTTCACTTCAAGGCGCAGGCATATGAGGAATTCACGCGCATCATCAAACCGTACATCGAGCGGGCTTGGAAAGAACTCTCCGCTTCTCGCCCGATCAACACGGAATGATCCGCAATCTCCGATCGTCATTCGCAAATCGACATTCATAAATAGAAACGCCCCGGCTGATCTTCCGGGGCGTCTTTGTTGCGGATGCGATCCCTCCCTCAAGGGTCACATATGCTGCAATTGGAGGCCGAGCGACGCAACGTCGCCTTTGGCCCAGATGACGCTGAATTCCTTTCGTTCCGTTGAGCGGGATTTCATCGCTTCCAAGAACACATCCGCGACATCTGCCCGCCCGATCTTGAACCGCGATCTCAACGGGATGTCGCCTTTGACCAATTCGACCGGCCGAAGACCGGCACCGTCGTTGGTCAGAACTCCTGCCCGGATGATGGTCCAGCGAAGGTCGCTTGTGCGGATCGCTTCCTCAGCTTCCCGCCGCCAGCGCATGACCCCCTTTTTCATGACTCCGAGCAAGTAGCCAGCGAACGACTTCCGCGTTGTTCCGATCGTGGTCATGTAGAGAAATCGTCCCTTGAACCCGCTCGCGGCAGCCGCGCGCAGTGCTGCCACGACACCGCCATAATCAACTGCCCGGATCTGCTCTTCCGTCGCCGGACCCGGCGGAACAGCGGCTGTGAAGATGATGTGTTCGACATCATGAAATGCTCTTTGGAATTCACCGTTCGGCGCGCTGAGGTCCGCTTTGATGATCTCCGCATTGCTGCCGAATGCGGCGCGGGCTTTCACCAGGTTCCGTGCAATGATACGCACGGGAGTGCCATGCTCGAGTAGTCTCGTGGCAATGATCAATCCAGTTCCGCGCGTCGCCCCAATGACCAATACGGGTTTTGTCATAATCCGACTGCTCGTGACATCCTGTCATCAATTTGCCCACCCCATGCTGCGCACCGGCCGCCTCAGCGTCCGCCAAAGCGGCCCGGAGATGCGCTCCCCCGACGGACCATCCAACCGCACTGTCCCCCTTCAGGAAGAAAACCCCCTGCGATCGCTCCCTGCGCTCAGGTCTCCAGCGGTATTGAAATCGAAAACTCTGCTCCGGCCCCGGGCTCGGAATGCACGCCGATCGTGCCGCCAATGTTCTCCACGATCTTGCGACAGATCGGGAGTCCATACCCGTGACCGGTCGGCTTCGTCGTTACTTTTTCTTTGAAGAGCTTCTCCAGCACTTCACGGCTGATTCCCGGTCCGTTGTCGCGGACGCAAAGCGTGACCGCGTTCCTTTCCGGCACCACGGTCGTGATGACGTCGATCCGTGCATCCGGCTTCGCTTCGACCGCATTCGTGAGGAAGTTGAGAACGACCTGCTGGAGCTGCTGCTTGTCGAATGACACGAGCGGCAACTGTGCATCGAACGTCGTGATGATGGACGCCTTGCGGAACTTCTGGAGCGGCTGCACGAACCGAACGGTCTCTTGCACGCAATCGTTGACCATCCCCGGTAGCGGCCGAGCGGCCAGATGCGACGATTCCGCAAGGCCGAGCGAGAACAACGAGATGCGCTTCACAGCGCTGCTGATCTTCTCAATGCGCTCCTCGATCTCCTTCTTCGTGAATCGCTTCAATCCGCGCTTGAACGACGCAAGGTGGAAGGCGACTACGCTGATGAGATTGTTCAATTCGTGACTCACTTCGGCGGCCATCTCGCCTTTCATCGCAAGGCGCTCGAAAATGATCAGCCGTTCGTTCGCACGCTCCAATTCCTGGAACGACGTCTGAACGCGTTCGTACAACTGGGCATTCTTGATGGCGATGGCGGCCTGGCCAGCCAGGATCTCGAACAGATAGATGATCTCGTCCCGATGGACCGGCTGGATATGCCGGCTGTCCACGTACAGAACGCCGATCTTCTCGTCGCGCACCGTGAGCGGGGAACACAGGATGGTCTCGAGTTCCAGCGACCGAACGCTTTCGCGGTGGTCATAGAGGTCGTCGAGCTGCGCGTTCTCTACGCACACCGACTCTCCGGAAGCGAAGACGTCGTCGGCGACGGTCCGGCTGTACTTGAGCGCACCCGGCTCGAGCGGGACCCCCGCGGCATCGTGTGAGATGACGCATTGGAGCGTTCCCTTGTCGTCCGCTAACAGCAGAAACCCGCGCTCGGCGCGGGCAACGCGAATAGCATAATCAAGGACGGAACCAAGGACCTCATCCAGGATGAGGCTGTGCGTGATCTTCCGCGTGACCTGGAGAATGATCTCCAGATTCTTCGCGCGATCATCGCCGGCGACGATTCCTTCGATATGCTCTGGAATGGACGTTTGTCGAGGATTGAGCGGGTCTTGTACTTGCATGCCGTTGTGATCCGAGTACTGCTACGCCGCGACGATCGCTTGGGCATTGCGGGCGTCATGTTGGGCACCAACCTTTTTGAAGTAGGTGACCGCTTTCTTGACTGCCTGCGTTGCCTTGCTTTCCTGATGAAGCCGCTTATACAGCTTCGCCAGTTCTGCGTACGTTTCGCCGAGGTTCAGGGGACTGTTGTATTCTTCATTCAGACGAAGGCTCGTTCGGAAATACAACTCCGCCAGTTGGGGATGATCCAACTCGCGGTGAATGATGCCTTTCACTTTGTATGCGTCGGCAATGCTGAGCTGGTCGTTCAGTTGCCGGAAAATACCGAGGGCCTTCTGGGCGAATACCATCGCCAGCGGGTAGTCCTCAAGCCGAGCATAAGCCGCCGCTTTGCCAAGGTAGGCGAGTCCGGCGAATGCGCGGTAGTGAAGCAGATTGGCGTGACTCAGGCTTTCATCGAACTGGTTGATCGCCGCGCGCAGGTCACCTTTCGCGAGGAACAGCATTCCGATGTTGTGATAGACTTCGACGAGGCGCGACATTTGCCCAAGCTTCTCGAATTGCGGCAGAATGCGCTGGTAGTGGGCGAGTGCTTCGTCCCACCGGCCGGCGATCGTGGCGAGAATGCCCAGGTTCATCAGCGACGTGTTCGCTCGCTCGACGTTCCCGCTCTTCTCGAATCCGGATTGCGCCCGGCGGAAGTGCGTCGTCGCCTTCCGAACGTCGCCTTGCTCGCTGGCGAACACGCCGTAGCTGTTCTCGACGATCGCGAGCCCTTCCGCGTCCTTTGCCTTCTTGTACATCGCCGCGGCCTTCTTCAGGTCCAGTTGCGCACCGGTCCAGTGAGCCTGTCGCAGGCGGATCTCAGCACGTTTGCAGAAGGCGGTGCCGGCGATCGAGGCGAAGCGGACTTCTGCTCCCGCGGCTTCGATCACATTGGAAAAGACGGTCTTGGCGGCGCTGTGTTCGCCGTACTTCGTGCACAACGAGCCGAGCTCGACCATGAGTTCGAGGTACTCACGTTTGCCGAGTTCGCGCTCGCATTCGGTGATGATGTTCTCGAGGTAACCCGCTTCGACGAAACTGTGCTCAGCGCGGAGTTCGCTCTCCTTGCTTCTCGCCTGGTCGATCAATTCCGATTCCAGGACGCGGAGATGCTCCACCTGCTCATTGAGCAGCTTGAGAAGCGCTTCTGGACAGAAGCGCTTCAACAAGTGCCCGAGGCTCTCGGCAAAGCCTGTATGGTTCTCCATGAGTTGCATGACGGTATCCTTGCCCCTGAGTTAGGGAATCCGTTCGTTGCCGAGTAGTGGGTTAGATACCAAATCCGTAGCGTGAGAAGTGCTTGATCACGCCGTTCTTGCACACGACCGTACCGGTCGCAGCGTCCACCTGGAAGCCGTAGGCTTCGATCGGTTCCCAGTTGCCCGTGATCTCGTTCTTGTAGAGCAGCTTCAGGCGATTCTTCAGCGCATTGACGTCGCCGTTCATGTCCAGACCGCGCGCCTCAACATAGAGCGTTCCCGGCTTCTTGAACTGTGTGCCGTGGGGTCCGAATGTGGCTGAAAGGACCTCGTCATCGGCGAACATGTTGAGCGTCATATCGGATTCGACCGAGCCCGGTCCAAAGGACAGGACGATCTTCACCGCGAAATTGCCTTTGCTGTGCTCGAACGAAAGCTGGCCGCCTTCTGCCGCGGTCACGGTTCCGCTGATCTTCACGGTCTTCTGAAGTCCGTTGCCGGCAGGGAGGGCGAAGGGTTGATACGCCTGCGTGGACAACGCAGCGCCCGACGGAATGGGTGTATCCACAGGGTTGTCGATCGTGCAGCTGACGAGACCCATCAACAGGATGGCGACGATGAGGGAGTTCAAGACGTTCCGCATGGTAAATCCTCCTATAGGGAGTTGATCAGTGAGGGGGGGATGATTGAGACGTATGAGTTCATTGTTCACTTGAGATCCTGTGCATCAGCCGACGGACCAGCACACCGGGCATCAACCCCATTGATGCGTCGGAGTGGGGTGCCGTAAGCCCTCATCAACCCACCTCCCACTCGCTACGATCTGGCGGGGCTTGGAACGGCATGCGCATGTGTCATCTCACTGCGCGGTCGGGATCGCGGCGACAGGCGCACCAAGGCGCCGGTCCGCACATCTCGGAGCGGCAAGAGAGAACACGTATGGATATGTCACACGACAGAGATAGGCGCGTGTGCCGGGAACCTCCGGTTGTTGTACGTGAATTCGTTGAAATGGCAGTGCGTACGGATCGATTGTCCGGACTGCCAGACGTGGCATTCATCGGAGCGCTCGGGAGCGGCGCGATGGAGAACAGAATGGACCTCCGATCCCACTCGCGCATCGGCAGAGCGTGATGAATATGCGGGAACGCGCGGATCAGTCGCGCGAACCGCCCAGATGTGTGCATGCATCGGACGCGGGAGGGAAGCACATGCTGTCGTACCGATTGACGGAATGGTTGGTCTCTTCCGTTCATCGCGTACGGATGTGCATCCGCGTCGCTGATGTACGCATCTATGTCATTGCACAAGCAACGGTGCAAGGAGCGTGCCACGCTCTGATGATGAACCGCGATGGACGTGATCGTGCAATGCGTCTTAAAATCAACCGCTGATAATCGAAGAGATGATCACGACGGACAAAACGCGGAGAAGGTGAAACGATTCGTTACAGCGCAGCTGTAATGAAATGATGCAGAAGAGATTTGCGGAAAATCCGGACGAGAATGCAGAAAGGTGTCGGAGCCAAATGAAGGCTACGTGACCGCGATCATAGTCCACCGATTGATCAACCTTCCAGAGCTCGGATGGAGGTTGTTCCATTGCCTGATCAAGATTCTTCTATCTGAGGAGAAGATGCTCTATCTTCATTCTATGAAGAGAACGATATTGCTGCTGTTTTCCCTCGTTGCCCCGATGAACGGCATGGAATACCGCGTTTCCAACGCCGCAGAACTTGCCCTTGCCCTGTCCACGGCCCGACCGGGCGACACGTTGACTCTGACAAATGGTGTGTGGACAGATCAATCGTTGATGTTTGCTGGCTATGGTACTCCGTCGGCTCCCATCATCCTGCGCGCCGAATCATACGGCGGGGTGGTTCTCACCGGCACTTCCACACTGCGGATCTCCGGAAGACATCTGGTGGTCGACGGACTGTTGTTCCGGGATGGATATAGTGCCTCGGGCGCGGTCGTGGAGTTCCGCGGATCGAATGGGGAGAGCGATTCCTGTCGGCTGACCAACTGCTCGATCATCGACTACAATCCCGCCGTAAACACGACGGACTACAAATGGATCTCGTTGTACGGGACCCACAATCGCGTCGATCACTGTTACCTCCGAGGGAAGAAGCACTCGGGAACGACGCTGGTCGTTTGGTTGTCCGCGAAGCCGAACTACCATCGCATCGACTCCAACTATTTCGCGGAACGTCCTCCGCTGGGCGTGAATGGGGGAGAGACGATTCGCGTGGGGACGAGCGACTGGTCGATGTATGATTCATATACGACGGTCGAGTACAACCTGTTCGAGAAGTGCAATGGCGAGATCGAAGCGATCTCGAACAAATCCTGCGAAAACGTGTATCGGGGAAACACGTTCGTGGATTGCCAGGCGACGTTGACGCTGCGGCATGGCAATCGATGCGTCGTCGAAGGGAACTTCTTCTTTGGAAATCATAGGTCGGGTTCAGGCGGCATTCGGATCATCGGGGAGGACCATAAGGTCTACAACAACTACATCCAGGGAACGGCTGGCAGCGGGACGCGTTCGGCGATTTCGATCATGGACGGCGTCCCGAATTCCGCATTGAATCAATACTTCCAGGTGAAGCGAGCAATGATCGTTCACAACACGTTCGTGGACAACCGATACACGTTCACGTTGGGAGCCCAAGGTGATGGGACCACGCTTCCCCCGGACAGTTGCATTATCACTAACAACGTTGTGTATTCGACGCACTCGCCGCTCATCACGCTAACCGATACGCCGACGAATCTCACATGGCAGGGGAACGTCTTCTACGGCGCCCCGCTCGGCATCACCCAGCCGCCCGGCATAGCGATCACCGACCCACAACTCGCGCTCGCTGCGGATGGTATATGGCGTCCGGGAGCGACGAGTCCTGTCCTGAATGCCGCAGTGGGTGCATTCCCGTACATCACGCTCGACATGGATGGACAGGCGAGAGACGCGACGCCAGACGTCGGCGCGGATGAATTCTCTGCAGCGGCGAAGCCGAGAAGACCCTTGACGGCAGCGGATGTCGGTCCTCCACCGGCAATGATCACGGGGATCGCTGAGGATGAGATCGCGACCGCACTTCCTGAAGGGTTCGAGCTGAAACAGAACTATCCT
>Ga0105099_10001129_pt1 | contig 17128 bp, 11 predicted proteins | sample PPLLak3cmMay2015_2_FD_79138 | JGI IMG/M metagenome (GOLD analysis project Ga0105099, IMG submission 79138) | Freshwater sediment microbial communities from Prairie Pothole Lake near Jamestown, North Dakota, USA - PPLs Lake P8 Core (1) Depth... | ecosystem: Environmental > Aquatic > Freshwater >... | reverse complement strand
GTATTCGGCCGCAGTGACTATATAGCCCTGTGATACCATCTCCCTGATAATGTGCGTGTAGTAGGTGTCAAAATTGGCATGCACCCCGCCATGAGGAAATACCAGCAGGGGATATTTCTTTGAAGGATCCGCATCTTTCGGGATAAAAATATAGGACCAGAATTTTAAAGGGTTCCCTGCTCCCTGTCCCGTCGGATTTCTTTCGACTGCCAGGGGAGGTCCGGTAATATATACCTTATCGATATATGCAATATCGCCTGCCTTGTTGTACCACTGAACATCATCGATCTTCTTCTCAAGCACATCAAACCTGTGGCTCAGATTGTCAATATCTGCATTTACCCTTTTCAAAGCTTCCATCAGCTCGATCGTCCCCGGCTGACTTTGAAGATCTGTCATGCAGGAAACAAGCAAAATTGCAATAAATAAAAAAGTCTTTTTCATAAGAGATCAAGATTAAAACAATTATTACACAGAGGAAATCCGGAGGAGACACAGAGTTCCACGGAGGGACATGTTAAAGAATACTACTCTGTGTAACTCTGTGCCTACTCTGTGTCTCTCTGTGTAAGTTTTTCATTTTTTATCAAGTACAATAATTATGAATCTGCCTGTGTCTTTATAGAGTTATCTTTCCTTCAAAAACAAATGTAGCCGGACCTGTAAGCCAGACATTGGTGATTTTCCCGTCATTTACCTTAAAATCAACTTCCAGGTCACCACCCCTTGCCTTCACTCTGACAGGCGCTGTGTCAAAATGTCCTTTCAGCACTGAAGCAATGGCAGATGCTGTGACCCCCGTTCCGCATGCCAGTGTCTCCTCTTCAACCCCGCGTTCAAATGTGCGGAGATATAATCCTTCCTTACTGAGCTCCACAAAATTCACGTTTGTGCCTCCCGGTTGAAAGAGTGGAGACCATCTCAGTTTCCTGCCTTCAGCATTTACGTCCATATCGTCAATTCCGTTCGTAAACACTACATAATGAGGCGATCCGGTATTTATAAAGTAGTTTCCTTCAATGATTTTATATTCATTTATGTCAGCCATCTGCAGACGAACAATATCATCACTTACCTCGGCTTCATGAATGCCGTCAAATGCCATGAACCTCTGCTTTTTACCTGCAATTTCATGTTTGAGTGTAAAGTGAGCGGTGCATCTTCCTCCGTTGCCGCACATCGATCCGATCTTACCGTCGGAATTGAAGTATTTCATCTCGAAATCCGCGCCCGGGTGATCTGAAATCAGGATGAGTCCGTCAGCCCCTATGCCAAATCGGCGGTCGCATAATCTGTTAATAAGAACTGAACCGGAGGGATTAATTATACCCTTGCGATTGTCTATGATAATGAAATCATTACCTGCGCCCTGGTATTTGTTAAACGTTATTATCATCCGTGTTAAAGTGTTGTTAAATACATCTAAAATATTGAAGATCATTGAAAAAATGCATGATCTTTGCAAAACAAAATTGTCCGGAAACGGTTGTAAATATATGAATCTTTTACCAAGGCAGAATAATTGATGACCGGTGAAGGGAAAAACGGAAGAATTTAAAAATATATTAATATGAAAGGAAAATATTTAGCAGGGGCAGTATTTATGGCGCTCATCGGAGCTGCAATAGCATTGTTCGCCTATACTGCCATGGATAAAAAACAGGAATCAGTAGCTGTAAAAGACAGTTCACATATTGAAACGCCTGATGCTCACGCAATTCTGACAGCCTTCCAGATGCAGGAAGGACAGGTCGATTTTACATATGCGGCTGAACAGACCGTTCATGCCGTTGTGCATGTGCGTACCAAAACGATGGTTTCACAGCCTCAAAACCCCATACTTGAATGGTTCTATGGCGAACAGTACGGCAGCAGGCAGCGCGAAGTGGCCGGATTTGGTTCAGGCGTAATAATCTCGGCTGATGGTTATATAATTACCAATAACCATGTTATTGAGGATGCCGGGAACATTGAGGTAAAGCTTAATGACAACAGGGTTTTCAATGCCGAGCTTATCGGCCGTGATCCGAGTACCGACATTGCCCTTCTTAAGGTTAAGGCAACTGACCTTTCATTTCTTAAATATGGCGACTCCGAAAACCTGAAAGTAGGTGAGTGGGTACTTGCTGTCGGCAATCCTTTCAACCTCACATCAACGGTTACGGCAGGGATTGTCAGTGCAAAGGGCAGAAGCCTTGGCCTTCTCAACAGCGATTACCGCATTGAATCATTTATTCAGACCGATGCCGCCCTTAATGTGGGCAACAGCGGGGGAGCCCTTGTCAACACCAGGGGACTGCTTGTCGGTATTACATCGGCAATATATTCACCCAGCGGCGCATACGCCGGCAATTCATTCGCCATACCGGTAAGCATCGTGAAGAAGGTTATTGATAACCTGCGCGAGTTCGGCGAGGTGCAGAGAGCTATTATTGGTGTTAACATAGCCGATGTCACTTCTGAAGATGCCGAGAAATACAGCCTGAAAGAGATCAGGGGCGCGCTCATTACAAATGTCGTTGACGGCGGATCGGCTGCAGATGCAAACATCAAGGCAAATGATGTGATCATTAAACTTGATGGAGTAAATATCAATTCCGTATCAGAGCTTCAGGAACAGATCGGGAAACATCGTCCGGGCGACAGGGTAAGCGTTACCTATGTCAGGAACGGCAGGGAAACAACGGTTCCCATAACACTTAAGAATGTTGCAGGAAATACAAATGTTGTTCCCGTCGGAATGGGTACAGGTTCGATCTTCGGTGCCAGAATTGAACTGCTGAGCCAGACAGATAAAAGAACTTACAACACAGATCACGGAGTTAAAGTTATCGAAGTGAATGAGGGTTTGTTCAGGGATCTTGGACTCAGAAGAGGAACCATAATTCTCAGGGTGAACGATAAAAAGATCAATAATACCGAAGATATCCGCAGCGCAACAAATAACAACGAAAAATCGCTGAAATCGATCCAGGGCATTGCTCCCGACGGAAGAATGTTCAACTACCAGTTCGATTATTGATAGCCTTATTTTCGTAAATCTTTGATATACAGTAAGTTTGTAAAATTAACCCTCCTGTTTATAACAATGTTCCTCTTTCTTTGTTATTCCATTAATAAGTAGTATCTTTGCGACAATTTTTAAAAGGCCAATGAGACAACTAAAGATAACCAAATCCATAACAAACAGGGAGAGTGCTTCACTCGACAAGTATTTGCAGGAAATTGGTAAAGAAGAGTTGATATCGGTAGAGGAAGAGGTTGAACTGGCTCAGCGAATTAAAAAGGGAGACAGAACTGCTCTCGAAAAACTCACAAAGGCAAACCTTCGTTTCGTAGTATCTGTTGCAAAACAGTATCAAAACCAGGGACTCAGTCTTCCGGATCTGATCAATGAAGGGAACCTCGGGCTTATCAAAGCCGCTGAAAAGTTTGATGAGACGCGCGGTTTCAAATTCATCTCATATGCCGTCTGGTGGATAAGGCAGTCAATCCTTCAGGCTCTGGCTGAGCAGTCAAGGATTGTGCGACTGCCTCTTAACCAGGTTGGCTCACTAAATAAAATAAACAAAGCATTCTCAAAGTTTGAACAGGAGAACGAACGAACTCCCTCGCCTGAGGAGCTTGCCGACGTGCTGGAACTGCCCAAGGAAAAAGTGACCGATACACTCAAGGTGTCAGGCAGACATGTTTCGGTTGACGCTCCCTTCATTGAAGGTGAAGACAACAGCCTTCTGGATGTACTTACAAACAATGATTCACCGGTTGCCGACAAGCTCCTTATGGATGAATCACTTTCAAGGGAGATATACAGGGCTCTTGCAACACTTACCGAAAGGGAAAGAGACATTATAAGGTACTTCTTCGGCATCGGATGCCAGGAGATGACTCTTGAGGAGATAGGCGAGAAGTTCGGACTTACACGTGAAAGAGTACGGCAGATAAAGGAAAAAGCCATAAGAAGATTAAGACATACCTCAAGAAGCAGACTGCTCAAAGGATATTTGGGTTAACAATATTATCGAGTCGATTTAAGAATGAGCCCCGGGGAGAGGCTCATTTTTTTTATGCCTGCAAAAGGTCAGGGCAGGGGAAAATGCTTAACAAAATCATTGATTAATCTTTAATACACCGAACAGATAACCCGTCAAACTTATAACTATAATCCCGGGAAACAACTATATTCGAATTTGTCATATATCTTCGCCAGACAGTAGAACCAGAAATAACAGTTGTACTCCACCAAAGTCCATTAAGACCAGTGCCACTAAAACCGGTTCCATAACCAGATTCACCAGTTCGACTACCTCCGGCGCGTGCAGTAAATCCTGTTTCGTTGTTCGCTCCTGTATTGGGGCTTGTCCAATAAATTATACCGATTTCTTTTAGTTTGCCACCAGCAATACTCGCCCCTCCCAGGAATGTTGTTAAAATTGTCCATTCTGCATCGGAAGGTACATGCCAGCCTGTTGGACATAACTTTCCCGAATTAACAGCATACCAATTGTAGAGTGCTCCATAAATGACTTTGTTGGCGCTTTCATTATTATTTTGCCAACAATATGCAGGAGAACTCAATCCTGCCCATGTATCTGGTGCATATGGTACAGACGTGCCATCATTATACCTGGTAGTTTTAAGGTTTTCTTTCATCCATACCTGGGTTCCGATTGTAACAGGGTTATAAACATTACCATCAATGTCAGTAACTGTTAATAAAGCTGATGTTGTAAAACTAACCTGATTGCCATAAGCAGTACCGACATTATTTGTTGCATATGCTCTCAAATAATATGTTGTGCCAGAGGTTAATCCTGATAAATTGCTGACAAAATTTCCGAAGCCTGATCCATCAACAGTTTTATTATCTGAGGTCGTTGGATCCGGCGAGGTATTCCAGCAGACCCCTCTTGCAGTAACCGTTGAGCCGCCATCACTTGTTATGTTTCCGCCGCTTATCGCCGTGGTTTCTGATATTGATGCAGCAGTATCAGTTGTTACTGTCGATAATGACGGGTCTCCTTTAATGCAACGGACAGAATAGCCGAACCGTTTACTTTGGTTTGTTCCTGCTAACCTTGCCAAAGTGCCGTTAACATTGCCTAAGTTTCTGTACCAGGCTATATTTGAACTATATTCAGTTGAGGTCCACCAACAACCACCAATGGTAAGCCCTTCAAAATTTGAACTAGGATCATACCCTCCAGTTATGTTATCTTCACGAGTTCCCCCGGGGAGAGCTGTAAAACCACTTTCATTTGTCGCTCCTCCATTTGGACTTGCCCAGTGAAGTGTTCCAGTTTCTTTTAATTTACCTCCTAAAGGAGTTTCAGTATCTCCAACTACAGCATCTGGGTCTATAGCCAATGCTAATATATGCCATTCACTATCTGTCGGTACATGCCACCCTGAGGGACATAGTTTTCCAGTGTTAACAGAAAACCAATTATATAATGCGCCATAATCATCCTTATAAGTCACAGCATCATTGTTGTACCAGCAATATGCATCTGTAGTCAGCCCATTCCATTCTGCATCATCAGTAACATTAGAAATTCCGGTTCCATCATTATATTTAGTGGTTTTGAGGTTCTCTGCCATCCATACCTGAGAGCCTATCTTAACAGCCTTATAAGAATTACCATCTGCATCCTCCACACCCATTTCTGCATACATTTCAAGCTTAATTTCCTGTTTTATTTCATCTACATAGGTTTTCGTAGCTGCGTCTGTAATACCGTAACCCTCAATGCTAGTTGGTTTACCTGTCAGGCTTCCCCATGCACCATCGAATAAAACCGGTTTGTTGGAAAGATCAGTATAGCTTCCGGTTGTTGCAATAGCTGCAAGCTGTGGTTTAGCAGATAAATCATCATAAATTCCGCTTGTAGCAACTGTTGCCAGATCTGGTTTCTCTGTGAGATCATTATAACTCCCGCTGAAAACATTCCCTGCTTGTGAAGCATATATAGCATAGGGTACACTCAGCAGCTGACTTGTACCCATTTCAACATTATCAACGGTAATTTTAATAAAAAAGGGTCCTGAATCCCAATTTATACCTGACATTGTTCCGCTGTTTACTGTGCCTTTCCCTATCTCCAGGTTTATAAGTCCGTAAACATCAGTTGTTGCAGCATGCGTTTCAGAATAGACAGCCGAACCGTCTACACTTCCCTGTAATATGCTGATAACAATACTGACCGGTGAATTTACCTTAACGTTGCCACGTGCATCGCGCAGAACTGCCTGGTACCTGAAACTCAGTGGTGCCTGCCCGAAAAGTGCAGCGGATATCATAAGGATTGCTAAAAATACGGATATTCTTTTCATAGCGATTATCTATTAATGGTTTAAGTTCATTGGCTCCAACAACTCATTTCTTAACAGCAGTGGCAGTAATGCTGATTGAAATGTTATTATAGGATTCAGTATAGGATAAAGATAAAGTGGTGCCGGATAATGTTCCAGTTCCGGTTATGCCTTTGGAATTAGGCAGTGTTTGCTGTGAGATGATTAGATTGTTCCCATTTATTGTGGCTTCTGCAGTAATACCTGCTCCATAGTTGGCAAAATTATTCAGCAATACCAGATCCTGTCGCCTGGAAGATTTGTCAATATACATTGAAAATATTGGCTTTGTCATAGTTTTACTGTTTTCGGTCCATGTTTCTGTTACACCGTAGGTTGCAACAAAAGCGTCCCTGATGTCGGGCTCACTGACTTTATCACAACTCGTTATAGCAACTGCTGTGAACAGCAGAAATCCAATGGTCATTGACTTTCTCATATTTTTACATTTAAAATTGTTTCTCTGAACTGGTTATTGTCAACAGTGTATTGATTGATAGGAGTTCAATCAGGTTTAATCATAATTAAGTAACAAGAAAATTAGAAATTCAAAGGTTAAGAGTGAAAGCAAACCAATATATGCCGGCAATTAACTTACAGACTGGTATGTATAAGCAACAATCCGGTATCTGGGACAATTGAATGGAATCTTAAACTATAATAATTCTATAGCTAAAGGTGGAAAATTTAGAATGAAAGTGAGATTATTTACCTTAATTAACTATTTAATAGAAAGGAGACTAAGAAACTCCTTTCTGTATGCGTCACCAAGAAATGCTTTATTTCCCTCGGTTAATTCAATTTCCCCCTGCCTGGTGTAACTGAGGATATAATTCAAATTAATTAAGTAGGAGTGATGCACTCTTATGAAATTATTATCTGTCAGGATTTCCACATATTGCTTGAGATTCTTTGAACTTACCACCTTCCTTTTCCCTGTCAGATAAAAATGCGTACAGTATCCGTCTGCTCTACACATTATTAATTCATCGATTTTTAAAACATGATAACCTTTAATATGCGGAATGATTATTACCGGCTGTAAAGAAGCTGTGCCTGAGATACTATGAATAAGAGCAGCAATCTTTTGTGATTCAAAATCCATTTTACCTGAATTCCTGACTTTTTCTACTGCGGCTACCAGCTCGTTAATTTTTACAGGTTTTAGAAGGTAATCGATAGCGTTCACCCTGAAAGCCTGTATAGCGTACTCTGAATAAGCGGTAATAAAAACGACCTTAAAATTGATTGTTTCAAACATGGGGAACAAATCAAATCCTTTTCCATCACCCAGTTCTATATCAAGAAAAACCAGGTCGGGATTATGTTTTTTGATAGCTTTATAAGCAGTTTTTACCGAAGAGGCTCTTGCAATAACATGAATATCTTCACAATAATCCGACAGGTAATTGCAAATAACCTCTCGTGAAGGCTTTTCATCATCTACTACGATTACTCTTATCATTTTGATTTTCTAATCAGATATTCTGAATTCTTTAAACGATGTGCTCTTTTATAGCTGAGATTGAATCTCTCCAGCTTACGATGTTGCAGTCAGACCTGTTCTGGTTCCCTGTTCCTCCATATATAATGTAAGAACTTTCAGGAATTGCCTTTTCCGTCAGATTTTGAAAATACCTGATCGTTTTGTACCATTCATCGGAAATCGTTGTTCCGGATTTGATTTCAATCGGGATAAGGTATCTCCCGGACTCTATGATGCAATCCACTTCATTACCTGTCCTGTCGCGCCAGAAGTAAAGAAGCGGTTTCTTACCCTGATTATAGCAGAACTTCATCAGTTCCGCTAATATCAGGTTCTCAAATAATGCACCCCGGGCGAAATGGATGTCCAGTTCCTTACTATTTCTTATCCCAAGTAAAAAGGATGCAAGTCCTGTGTCGTAAAAATATAATTTCGGCGACTTTACAATTCTTTTATTAAAGCTCGTATGCCAGGGCTGAAGCCGGAAAATAATAAAACTGGTTTCGAGTACCGAAAGCCATCTTTGAACAGTATGGTAATTGATACCCAGTTCGTTTCCCATATCGCTGAAATTCACCAATTGCCCGATCCTTCCTGCACAAAGTCTAACAAATCGTTGAAATTGAATCAGGTCGCCAATATTTATGATTGACCTGACATCCCTTTCAACATAACTCATTATGTAATCATCAAGCCATTTGGATGGATTAAGATTTTTATCATAAATTCTCGGATAAAATCCTTTAAATAAATATTCTGAGTAACTATCAGGTTCAGGGAGCGTTGTCTTAAGCTCTTCCATCGAAAATGGTAATAGATTATAGAAAGCTGTCCTTCCTGCCAGGGTCTGGGATATTTTCTCAAGGAGAAGAAAGTTCTGAGATCCGGTCAGGATAAATCTTCTGTTATTTCTATCATTGTCGACTATAACCTGGATGTTTGAAAATATCTGTAGTGCATGCTGTACTTCATCAAGAATGATGTCTCCTTTAAAAGTATTTAAGAATCCTTTTGGATCAGTAATGGCAAATTCCCTCGTATCAGACTCTTCAAGGTTCAGGTAAGTAAATCTGCTGAAATACTTTCTTACAAAGGTTGTTTTACCTGATTGTCTTGGTCCTGTAAGCGTTATTACAGGAATTTTATTAATTGTATCTATCAGTGAACCAGATAAATGTCTATTAACCATGCTAATTAGATATTCTATGTCTGATTAGCAAATATATAAGATTTATTATTCATTTCCAAATGTTTAAAGGGAATTATAACTGGTAAAATCATTTTAACTGATTTTTACAGGAATATCAATCTCCGCCCTTGTTCCGGTCTCTTTCCGCTCAGGATAAAGATCGATGATCGTAAGATTGTAACCAGTTTTGGATAACTTACTGATTAATTTCAGCCTTTCTGTTGTGATTCCAATTCCCTTTGATTTATGAATCCCTTTGCCGCTGAACAACCTCATTGATGCTTCCCTTCCAATTCCATCATCTTCAACTATACATTTTATCCTGTCCTGACCGGAAGGTGAGAATTTAACTTTAATTAAACCTTTCCTTTTTTCAAGAGTCCTTACACCATGCCATATTGAATTCTCTATAAATGGCTGAACAAGACCCGGAGAGATATCGGGATTCGAATTTCTGAGAGCCTCGTCCACATATAGTTCATAATCAAACTTGTCGGCAAACCTGAGATGCTCAATTTTAAGGTAATCCTTTATTGAACTCAGTTCAAACTCAAATGGGACATAGTCATTTTCCAGATTTGTAAGGATTGACCTGATAAGACGAGAAAAATCAGCGATATACGAGTTAGCTGAAATTTTATCATTATTTGAAATGAAATAGTTTATTGAATTAAGAGAATTAAAAATAAAATGAGGATTCATTTGTCCACGCAATGATTGAAGCCTGAGTGCATACTGCTTTTGTCTTTCACTTTGTTTTAACTGCCTGATATACACCACGATTATTCCTGCAACCAGAATAATTAAGACCAAAGGCGCAGAAATCCGGAAAAACCTGGTCTGATAGAAGAATGGTGTAATACGAAAGGTGATCCTTTTATTTGCAGTCCATTCTCCGTTTCTGTTGGAAGCCTGAAGATTAAGCTCATACCATCCGGGTTTGAGATTTGAATAGGTTACATTCCGGCTGCGTGAATTTGTTACTATCCAATTCTTGTTTATACCGTCCATTTTATACTTAAAGATCGTTCTTTCTGAATTGATGAAGTCTGTGGAAGAAAAGGAAAGTTGAAAATTATTTTCTCCTTGTCGCAGTATAATTGTATCTGAATTATTCAGGGGTTGTTGAAGAATCCTCTTCTCTCCTGAAACATAAAAATCAGTAAGCAGGATTTCAGGTTCTTCAAATTCTTCGTCTCTTTCGGACAGACTGTCGGGATAGAAGCTTACAAATCCTCCCATCCCTCCAAAAATGAATTCTCCATCGTCACCAATATAAGAAGCATTTGCATTAAATTCAGTTATACCTAAACCGTTTTTATTATTGAATATTCGTATGCGTCCGTTTTCAGGGTTCAACCTGGATATGCCATTATTGGTTGATATCCAGATATTTCCGGAATTGTCTCTGAGTAAACTGTAAGCTGTATTATTAGATAATCCTGATGATGTTGTATAATAGATCGTCTGGCCTGTTTCCGGATTGAAATTACAGATACCTTCTCCCATAGTTGCCAACCAGAGATCATTGTTTTCTCCAGAACAAATATCCAGAATATGAAATTTATCTTCTGATATCGCAAGAACAGACGATTCTTTGGTTATGGTGTTAAACTTTAAAAGCCAGCCATTTGACATTCCACCCCATAGTATACCGTCATCATTCAGAAATAACTTTAGTAACTGGCCATACTCCGGTGATTTCCATAACAATTCAGTTTTTCCCGATTCAGGATAATATAAACTCAGGCCATTAGTTCCAATAAATAAATTCCCTTCCTTTGTTGCAACCAGGGACCGGAAAACATTACCATCTGCAAAATGTCTGATAAAACTTCTGTTCTCATAGTTATAAAACATCAGAAGGTCTGTAAAATACCCAATCCATATCCCGTTTTTTACATTAAGCATAGATCGGATATGTCCCGAGATTCTGAACAGATCAGGTGTAAGCTGTCCGGTTATACTGATCTTATTATCTGGTGTAAACTGAATAATGTGATCCTTTCCTCTTACACCTGTCCAAAGATTTTCCTTATCGTCTTTTGTAATAGAAAACACAGCCGATAAGTCATCCCCTTCATTTTCAATCAGGTAGTTCTTGAAAAATGAACCTGTAAACACTACCTGAGTCAAACCAAGTGGATTCCCCAAATCAGATGTACTTGAAAACCAAAGAAGATTTCTCCCCTGAGGAAGTATTGCTTTAAAGTTCAGATTTGTTTCAGATTTAAAGATCCTTGTCGTTTGAGTAACTGGTTCATATGAATAAAGGCTATCTTTATTCCATGACCAGCTAATAACTTTTTCCCCTGGGAACTCATCATGATTGATCTTACCTCTGTATTCATAGAATGTCGCTTTGTCAATATCAAGTTTGAATAATCCGATATTCGAGAAAATCCAACGATTCCCGATAGGGGACTCATAAAATGAAAATCGGAATAAATGATCAAAATCTCGTTTATTTCGAAATACTGTGCTTTCAAGAGCATAGATATTATTAATGATTAATTTCCAGGTTCCATCGCGTGAACTTTGAACTTCCAATTCATATACTTTTGGCCCGCTTAACCATATTTTATCGCTTCCTGAGAAAAACAAACCAAATTCTTTGAAAGAGTCCAGAGAATAAGGCTTTTCATCTTTATCACAGATCTTATAATAAATTAACTCCCCGGAAATACTATTCCTCCTTATTAGTTCATTATTGCAGATGATCCATAGATCACCATTATCGTCAACATTCAGGTTATAAACCTTGCGGGTTTCAATTTCTCCAAGGTTTGATAACCGCTTAAAAGTTTCATTTATTCTGTCAAATAATAGAATTTCCGAATCCTCAGTCAGAATCCACAGATTATTGGTTTTATCAACAACCAGATTATGTATTGAATAGAATGAAATGGAAGTTGTATCACCGGGTATATGATAATAACTTTTAAATTCATAACCATCAAACCTGCTTAACCCATCTCTGGTGCCTATCCATAAAAACCCCGTGCTGTCGAGAGCTATCACATTTACATCATTATTTGCGAGTCCATTTTCTGTTGTGAAAGTTTTAACAGTATAATTCTGACCTGATATAATGCCGGGGAAAAAAAGAAAAAGAATAAACAGACAAATAATTGTTCTATTTTGTAATAGCTTGTACATGTGATATTTACCAGTTTCCTTTAATTTATTCCCAATATACGTGATACCAGGATGTCGCGAATTATAAAAGTATCGATATCAAAGAAAGAGGAATTTCTATGAAATATATATAAATTCCTGGTTCGGACATTAAATTATGTAAGTTTTTTCGGCCATTATAACATCAACTTTTAACCGAATTTATGATATTTGAACAAATAATCTGAAATGGAATTCAAACTGGTTTCGGACTTCATCCCGACGGGCGATCAACCGGAAGCAATAAAGCAGCTTGTTGAGGGACTTGAAAAAGGAGTTCCTTACCAGACGCTTCTCGGCGTAACCGGATCAGGAAAGACATTCACCATAGCAAATGTCATCGAAAAGGTCCGGCATCCTGTCCTTGTCTTAAGCCATAACAAAACACTTGCCGCACAGCTCTATGGCGAGTTCCGCCAGTTCTTCCCCGAAAACAGGGTGGAATACTTCGTTTCATACTACGATTACTACCAGCCTGAAGCGTACCTTCCGGTTTCGGATATCTACATAGAAAAAGACCTCTCAATAAATGAGGAGATTGAGAAACTCCGCCTCAGCGCCACCTCAGCGCTGCTGTCAGGCAGAAGGGATGTTATTGTTGTATCCTCAGTATCATGTCTCTACGGCATCGGTAATCCGGATGACTATCATGCGAGCACGGTCCAGGTAGGGAAAGGACAGAAGATAGGCCGGAACCATTTTCTCAGGAAGCTGGTCGACAGCCTCTATTCACGCAATGAGCTGGAGTTCAGGCACGGCACGTTCAGGGTAAGGGGCGATACAGTCGATATATACCCTGCTTATGCCGACATCGGCGTGAGGGTGGTATTCTTTGGTGACGAAGTCGAGGAGATAAGTACTTTTGACCCTCTCAGCAGCAGCAGACTGGAGTACCTTGATAATTATATTGTCTATCCTGCGAACATATTTGTGACCACCCGCGAAAGGATAAACCAGGCCATTGGCCAGATTCAGGATGACCTTCTCGTTCAGATCACTCATTTCACTGACATAGGCAAAAAAGAGGAAGCCAGAAGGCTTGAGCAGAGGGTTTCGTATGACCTTGAGATGATAAAGGAACTAGGCTATTGCAGCGGGATAGAGAACTATTCCAGATATTTTGACGGACGGAAACCGGGTACAAGGCCTTTCTGCCTGCTCGATTATTTCCCTGAAGATTTTATAACAGTAATTGACGAGAGCCATGTGAGCATTCCGCAGATCAGGGGAATGCACGGGGGCGATCATTCACGCAAGCAGACCCTCGTGGAGTACGGATTCCGGCTTCCGGCAGCACTTGATAACAGGCCGATGCGCATCGAGGAGTTTGAATCAATGACAGGTCAGATAATTTTTGTAAGCGCTACACCTGCCGACTATGAGCTTGAAAAGAGTGAAGGTGTCTTTGTCGACCAGGTGATAAGGCCCACCGGGCTTTTGGATCCGCCTATTGAGATCAGGCCGAGCCTGAACCAGATAGCCGACCTGATGGATGAGATAAGAACCAGGGCAAAATCGGGTGAGCGCACACTTGTCACCACCATCACTAAGAGGATGGCCGAGGAACTGACTGCTTATCTTTTAAAGTTCGATATCAGGTGCCGTTACATCCATTCAGATGTCGATACCATTGAACGTGTCGAAATATTGGAAGGACTGAGAGCCGGAGCCTTCGATGTGCTTGTCGGGGTAAACCTTCTGAGGGAAGGCCTCGACCTCCCAGAAGTATCGCTGGTGGCCATTCTTGACGCCGACAAGGAGGGGTTTCTGAGGTCATCAAGGTCACTGACCCAGACTGCGGGAAGGGCGGCCCGCAACCTTCACGGAAAGGTCATAATGTATGCCGATCACATTACCGGAAGCATGCAGCTGACTATAAATGAGACGAACCGGAGGAGGGAAAAGCAGCTGAAGTACAATCAGAAGATGGGGATCACTCCGACACAGATATACAGAAAAACCGGCACGATACTTACCGGACTTACCGGCAAAGGCATCCCGGTGAAGGCTTATGTCGAGCCTGAGAGACCTGATATTGCTGCAGACCCTGTTGTTAAATACATGAACAGGGAGGCTCTTGAAAAGACGATAGAAAAAACAAGGAAGAGCATGGAAAAGGCAGCTGCAGAGCTGAATTTCGTTGAAGCAGCAAGGTTCAGGGACGAAATGGCCGACCTTCAGAAACTGTTAAGGAGCAAAGTGTGATGACGGAGGAATCTGGTGATCAGTGTGTTGCAGTCCACTTCTTTTCCCCTGCACTGTCTTTTACTGTTCCCTCCATCTTAGCACCGGATACCTTGCCGGTATAAAGCCTGTCATTCACCCTGAACGTGATCTCATTGCCGCGAAGCCTCCCCTCCTTGAGGTTAGTAGTGTGTGAGCCGCTGGTAATCTTGCCGTAAACCATCTGGAATTCCTGGTTTATGGTAAGAATGTCCTCTCCAAGTTTCCAGTCACCTTCCACACTGGCCGGAATGATCCACATCAGCGCCGTGTTCCAGCTGTTCCAGTTTTCTTCCGTGATCACCTCATAATCAGGTTCCCACTCGGCCATGGTAAAGGTGTTCGATACAACCCGTGTTCCGGGCTTCAGCTCAAGGAGTTTCGGCCTCAGCTTAAGGTTTATCTCCGGAAGCAGGAACATCGTGATAACAGTTGCTCTGGAAAGATCATATTCAAAAAGATCGCCTGTGATGAATTTTGTCCTGTCGCTGACTCCTTCAATCTCAGCATTCTTTATGGATAGTTCGACCATATCCGGATTGAATTCAACCCCGACAGCGTATGCGCCTCTCTTGGCTGCGGTTATAACCGTTCGCCCGTCTCCCGATCCAAGATCCACCACGAAATCTTCAGGAGTAACGCCTGCAATTGAAAGCATTGTGTCAACAAGCTGCTGTGGAGTGGGCACCCAGACGACATCCTTGCCGGCCTGCCCGACCTCCGGGACATAGCCTGAATCGGGCTGGTAATTCTGGGCTGCCAGCATGAGCGGCAATGAAGCAAGAACTATCAGTGCAATTAAGTGGCTGTACATGGTCTTTGATCTCATGGTCATTGAAGATGATTTGTTATAAAAAATATAAAATTATCAGATTTATTTTGAATTAATAACAAGTTGCTGAACATAATTTGCGATCGCAAGGCAGGAGGTAAGCCCCGGCGACTCCATTCCCACCAGGTTGACAAATCCCCTGAAATCCCGCTCACTCTCTTCCCTTATATAGAAGTCCCTGATCGGATCCCCCTGCCTCTGAGTTTTCGGTCGTATGCCTGCCATCTCAGGCACAAGGTCTTCGAATTCAAGAAAGGGCAGGAACTTCTTTGCCGACCTCCAGAAAGCCTCCTGCTTAGATGTGTCAATCCTGTAGTCGTATATGTTTGAGTCGAGGTAAGTAACATCGGGACCGAGTTTGACCCCGCCTCCCATGTCGATTGTGACGTGGATCCCGATTCCTTCCATATTTTGATGAGGGACAGGATAGACAAGCCTGTTTAGCAGCTTATTCTTCGGAGGTCTGATCCTGAAGTATTCTCCCTTACAAAAATGTATCTTCAGTTTTTCATCAACTATGCCAGCCATTTCCGAAACCCTGTCAGATGTCAGTCCCGCTGAATTTATGACAACGGCTGAGGTGAAGCTGAATTCACTTCCGTCAGCATCCAGCAGCTTTATCTCATACCCTGAATCAATTCTTCTGATGCCTGTCGCCTCGCTGCCATAGACGATCTGTGCTCCGTTATTTAAAATATTTGTTTCAAACCGTTTCATGAGTGAATGGCTGTCAACAACACCGGTTGTGGGCGAGAAGAGGGCTTTAAGCGCAAAGATGTTAGGTTCCAGCGCATATACCTGGTCTTTGTCCAGGACATTAAGCTCCACGCCGTTTTTTGCAGCATTTGTTTTAATGCCTTCAATCACAGACACTTCCTGGTCATTTGTGGCAACGATAATCTTTCCGCAGTTATTAAAAGGTATGTCAAACTTCCGGCAGTAATCATAAAGAAGGTTTTTACCTTCAACGCAGAGCTTTGCCTTCAGGCTGCCCTGAGGATAATATATCCCTGCATGGATCACTTCGCTGTTCCTGCTGCTCGTCTCCTGTCCGAAGGTCCTGTATTTTTCAACAAGGAATATGTTGCTGAAACTCCCCGAAATTTTTTCCGCAACAGCCAGCCCGATGACACCGGCCCCGATAATTGTAACTTCTGCATCCATTTCTAAAATCCGCAATCCGAAATCAAATTAACCCACCCCTGGACCCTCCCCGGAGGGGAACCAGGAATCAGCAATCAGAAATTATTTAAATATGGTGATTTTAATTTATAATTGGAATAGGTAATTTTACATTATCTTCATCGGACGCAAGTCAGGATAACAATATAAAAACCTAATTATGAAAGCACGAGCGATCGGATTACTATTCCTGCTGATCACAGCCTGTTCAGCGGAAAAGGAAAAGCCATGGAAGCTTGTATGGTCGGATGAATTCAACTATACCGGGCTTCCCGATACAAATAACTGGAGGCACGAGGAGGGTTATATAGCCAACAATGAGCTTCAGTATTATACGCCACGGAGGATTGAAAACTCTGTTATCGGCAGCGGGAACCTGATGATCATAGGGCGCAAAGAGCCAATGGACTGGGCAGGATATACTTCAGCCCGTATCAATACTTTCGGGAAACAGAGCTGGACCTACGGCAAGTTTGAGGCGAGGATAAAGCTGCCCGTAGGCCAGGGCATCTGGCCCGCCTTCTGGATGCTCGGCGACAATATTGAGCAGATCGGATGGCCGGAATGCGGGGAAATCGACATCATGGAGCACATCAACAATGAGGACATCCTGTATGGTACCCTGCACTGGCTTAACGGGGAGCATGTGATGGATGGCGGGAAGACCCCGTGTAATGTGGCTGATTAC
>Ga0105099_10001127_pt1 | contig 17151 bp, 9 predicted proteins | sample PPLLak3cmMay2015_2_FD_79138 | JGI IMG/M metagenome (GOLD analysis project Ga0105099, IMG submission 79138) | Freshwater sediment microbial communities from Prairie Pothole Lake near Jamestown, North Dakota, USA - PPLs Lake P8 Core (1) Depth... | ecosystem: Environmental > Aquatic > Freshwater >... | reverse complement strand
GCATCGTTAACGCCGTCGCCGGTCATGGCGACGGTTTCGCCGTGCCGGATCAGCTGGCGGGTGATGCGCAGCTTGTGTTCCGGCGCAACCCTGGCGAAGACGCTCACATGGCGAACCTGCTCGAAGAGAGCGTCATCGCTCATGGTTTCCAGGTCGCGCCCGGCCAACGCCTCGTCATTTCCGGTGACGATTCCCAACTGCCGGCCGACCGCCCTGGCGGTAACCACGTGGTCGCCGGTGATCATTACAACCCGCATGCCGGCCCGCTTGCAGCCGGCGACAGCCTCAATCGCGTCCGGCCGCGGCGGATCGATCATCCCCTGCAGGCCGGCGAAAACCAGGCCGCTCTCCACGTCGTGGTGGCTCAGTTCATCCTGATCATCGGCGGCCTCTTTCCAGGCAAAGCCCAGCACCCGCAACCCCTTTTCGGCAAAGGACGTTGCCCGGGCAAGAATTTCCTCCCGGTCTGTCCCGTCGCTACACATTTCGACGATCCGCTCCGGCGCTCCCTTGGCGAAGATCACCTTCTTCCCCTCGTGCTCATGCAGGGTCGCCATAAAACCCCGCTCCGACTCGAAGGGAACGATATCGATCTGGGGGTAACACTCTTTTTCCTCCTCAGGGCGCAGGCCGCTCTTGATCGCGGACACGATTAGTGCCCCTTCGGTCGGGTCGCCGTCAACCTTGAAGCGTCCCTCTTCTTCATACAGGCCCGATTCATTGCAGAGCAGGCCGATTCGCAGCAAACGGGCAAGGGGGATGTGTTCGTCCGCCGCTGTCTTTCCATCGGGAACGACTTCGCCCTTCGGTTCGTAGCCGGCACCGGTAACGCCGTAGGTCAGCTCACCGTCAAAGAGTATTGTCACCGTCATTTCATTGCGCGTCAGGGTGCCGGTTTTGTCGGAACAAATGACGGTGGTGCTGCCGAGGGTTTCCACTGCCGGCAGCTTTCTGATAATAGCGTTGTTCTTGGCCATGCGCGCCACACCGGCTGCCATGGCAATTGTGACGACAATGGGAAGTCCTTCAGGAATGGTCGCCACCGCAGCCGCCACTGCCACCAGGAACATGTCCTTGAGTGTCTCGCCCAGAAGCAGGCCGATAAGGAACAGTACGGCAGAGGCGCCCATGACGATCAGGCCGATGATTTTTGCGAAGCGGTCGATGTTCTCCTGAATCGGCGCCCTGACCATGCCGATGTCCTTGACCTCGCCGGCAATAGCGCCGAGCATGGTGGCACCGGCGGTAGCGAACACGACCCCCTTGGCACGGCCGTTGACCACAGACGTGCCCATAAATGCCATGTTGGTCTGGTCGGCGGCAACCAGGTTATCTGCAGCAATTGGCTCAATCTGCTTTTCCACGGGCACCGACTCTCCGGTCAGCATTGCCTCGTCGATGCGCAATTCGTTGATGTAAATCAGCCGCAGGTCGGCGGGAACCCTGGTACCCGAAGCAAGCAGAACGATGTCGCCCGGCACCAGGTCGGTACCAGGGATTTCCTTCTCCCGCCCGTCCCGCACCACGCGAGCCTTCGGAACCAGGAGCCGCTTAAGGGAGCGGACGCTTTCCTCCGCCTTGAACTCCTGGAAATAGCCAACCACGGCGTTGAGCAGCACTACGGCGATGATGACCCCGGTATCGATATGCTCGCCCAGGAGCAGGGTGACAGCGCCGGCAATCAGCAGAATATAGATGAGCGGACTCGCAAACTGGTGCAAGAGAATTTTCAGCCTGCTGATGCGCTCCTCTTCCGCAAGCTTGTTGGGTCCGTATTTTTCCAGGCGCTCGACTGCTTCCTGCCCGGAAAGGCCATCATCAGTGGTGGCCAGTTTTTTCAGAGCCTCATGAGCTTCCATCTGATACCAGTGCATGATTCCTCCTTGGCGTTAGGCAATACTGACTGGAGCGGCATCTCCGAAAAAGCGACTCGGCGCAAAATAGCAAAAAGCAAAAATCATGGTTATGACTGTGCCGAAAATCATGTGCTCATGACGAATATCTCCGGAGAAACACTACCGGATCATGATGCCGAACTGGCCGGATCAAGGTTTCAAAGTACCAGAAATAAACAAAATCCGAGAAGTCGACGTTCCCTTACGAAATAATTCCTCGCACTGCAGGGTTCCTCATTCTCGGATCCAGAAAGTGTGCATCCGGCCGCAGGAGCGGCGCCATACCATAAAATTTCTTCGACTATCCTTTCCGAATTGCTACAAGTGGGTTATTTCGTCAGCATCGTCATTCTCGGAGCCTTTCAGTTTTCTCTCCAGGTAATCGCGAGCCGCATCCCTTCCCCCAAAGCCGAAAGCAATGGCAAAGGCAAGCACCACACCGCTGAAAACGATGGTAAATGCTATAATGACCGTTTCGCTGCCGATACCCAGGTGCTCCAGCGCCATGGTAACGCTCATGATCAGAATCACATACCTGACGAAACGTCCAACCAGGCCGGAGAACCGTACGCCGGCATTAACCGAGGCGATCAGGGCCGCCCTCGACAGAAAATTGCTCAGCAGATAACCGACAACGAGAATGATAAGCGCCACAAAGACATTCGGCAGGTAGAGGAAAAACCTCTCGAGAAGTCTCTCAACTGCCGGGACGCTGATGGTCTGCACGGCTATCAAGGCAAATACGGCCACGGTTACTCCGCCGATTATCTTGGCCAACAGCAGAGAGAGCGGGTCTTTGATGCCACTTTTACACAGCAGCTGATTCATCCCGGTACGCTCGCAAAGACCGTCAATGCCGACTGCCCTGAGCAACCGTCCGAAGAACATCTTCAAGAGAGCACCGATAAGAAAGCCCGCAAAGAGAATGACGACAGCTGTCAGAAAATTCGGCAGAAAGAGCAGCAGATTATCAAGAAAACGGTTAAAGGGATCTATAAAGAGTCTTTGTACAAATTCCACGACAACCTCCTTCCGCTACAGCCATTTTTCCAGGAGTAACGGTTTCTGTTTTTCAAATTCATGGCAAAGACTGGCGAGTCTTTCCTCTACCTCAACGGAGGAACTGTCGCGCATTTCCATGACAAAAGACGCCACCTTGCCGATATAAAGCGGAGTGAGGGATTTCAGCAGATGTTCCTTGGCCAGAGTCCTGTTATGCTGTGCCAGGGCAAAATAATAGATAATCGTCACCCACACTTCATCCGGGAAGCGAAAATCATCCCCTTTCTGCCGGGAAGCTTCACAGAGGAAGTCGATGGTTTCCGGAGGAAGGAATATTTTCCATATATCGACCAGCTCCTGAACTCCCAGTGAAAACCTTTCCACCATCCGCTCGAGATTGACGGAAACCGGCTCAAGACCGACCGCATACTCGAAGCCGAAGGTGGGAACCTTTGTGGTCCCTTCTATCTTCGACCAGAAATCATGGTACGTTTCCATCATGTCGAAGGTCGCACTTACCACTTGAAAGAGCATTGCCGACAGGTCCGCACCAGGATCCTTGGCATCGTGAATCTTTGCCCCGAGGAAAGACTGGCAGACCCGGAAATCTCCGGCAAGAGCGGTCGTGGTCATCCAGATATCGATGCCGAAGCGGGCCACGTCACTTTCCCAGACATCCTGGCCAAGATAGTGGCTGGCAAGCCTTCCCGAAAAACCGAAATCACCACCGATCGGCTGGCGCACGCTCCGGCCATAGAGTGCCCGCGTCAGCGGATAGATAATGCTGTTCGTGATGGTACCGTCGAACTTGTGACGATGATACAGCGGGGCCACATAATCGAAGCCACCCTCGTAGACCGGCTTCAGGAGAAGTTCAATCCATTCCGGAGTTATGCTCCGCAGGTCGGAGTCCACAACGGCGCATGCTTTGACCTGGAGGGCATCGGCAATCTCGAAAATCGTCCGGAACGCGCTTCCTTTGCCGGGGATGCCGCTGTACATGGTTGCGGTTTTGAAGAAGGAAGGTGCCCGCTGGGAAATCAGAATCTGCTGGAAATCGTCAATCACTGAATTTTCAACCACATCACGGGTCCCGTCGCTGGAACCGCCATCCGAATTAACCAGCACCGCCTTGCAATCGGGGAAATACTTGGCCAACCCGGCCTGAACCGCCCGTACCACATGACCGATGGTACCGGCATTGTTGAAACTGGGTATTCCCACCAGGAGATCGGCGGTTCCCACCACCTCCAGCCAGGTCTGGACCTCTTTTCTCAAGACAATTTCTTCCATAGGCACGATCCTGTTCTGTTAATCGTTATCAGCCTCAACTGCATCTTTGATGGTATCGAGAATATCCGGAAGGGCCGAGGTAACCCGATCCCAGCTGGAGATAAGCGGCACCCCCAGGGGATCCTGTGTGATTTTCGCCGCGGCTTTCCTGATTCCGTCGGTGAAGGTCTCCACCGCCAGGCTCTCCGCATGCCGGTCAAAGAAAAGGCAATTGACCGCCGCATCGTCCTCGTACCTCTTGAGCATATCCTGGGCGGTTCGCACATAGGTGGCCACAAGCGTCTTGAAGAAGCCATCGGAAAAGATGATACCTTCCGACTCGAGGGTCCGGAAGATTGATTTGCAGATATCCACCGACATTTTGTGGAGTCCCAGGGTGGCATCTTCCGGCGACAGCAGCTGGTGTTTGTGATCGTAATTCTCGCTGATGTCCACCTGGCAGACCCGGCGCAAGGAGGTATTGCGGTAGACCTCTGCCAGCATCCCCACTTCGAGGCCCCAGTCTCCGGGAATCCGGGTGCAGCGGGCCATGTCCACATCCATGGAAAATTCTCCGGCCAAGGCATAGCGGAAGCTGTCGAAAAAAATCAATAATGGATGGTAGCCGATAATTTTCTGCAGGGATCGGATCAGGGGAGTAAAGAGCAGGCGGGTTACCCTGCCGTGCATCCGGTCGGTAATCCTGCTGTAATATCCTTTGCAGAAAGAATAGTTGAGATTGGGATTGGTGACCGGGTAGCAAAGGCGCGCCAGAAGCTCCCGGTTGTAGGTAAGGATATCGCAATCGTGCAGGGCAATGGTGTGAAAATTCTGCTCGGCCAGAATATAACCATATGACATCCAGACCCCCTTACCCTTGCCTTGCTGACCGACATGAAGCCCGGCCTCTTCGATGGCTTTGTAAATGGAGCTGATGCCGGGGCCTTCCTGCCAGATAATGGTCGTCTTCTGGGGCAGCTCGGAAAAGAATTGCCGGGCGTGCTGAAACTCACTGGAAGAGGCGAGCGCCAGCCCCACAACGATCTCCTTTACATATTTTACTTCTTTCAACTGCCTGACAATGGCCGGAAGAGCCTCCCCCTCGAGTTCGCTGTACAGACAGGGGAGAACCAGGGCGATCGGCCGTTCATGGGAATACCACGAGAGTTCCTCCTCCAATTTATCCAGATTCTGGCTGCCAAGCCGGTGAAAGGTAGCAACAACCCCCACCTGATAGAAATCAGACATCTTCACCTCCAGAAAATTGTTCTATGGGTTCCGGATCCTCCAGGGAGCAGCTGCCGAGAACACGGGTAAGTGTCGCGTTCAAGAGCCTGGCAGGTTTACCAATCGCCCGATAAGGGGAAATAGAAAGCGGGAATCTGCCGCCAGGGCCGGAAAGATTAGTATAGCAACGAAAAGGCCGATTGCAAACCGTATTGACGATAGCCACCCTGATGGTATATTCCTACCAGAGGAAACACAGCCGACAAATAAGAGAAACCCGGGTATTTTCCTGCCGTGAAACCGGCCGGGATTAATGCCCTCACCCCCTTTGAGGTCCCACGCATGGCAAACGGTATTCTCGCTACGCTTCACCTTTACCTGACAAAGAAACGGGAAGGTCAAATCTCCCAGATCAACCGCGAAAGTGTCACAAAAGACGTCTATCAGGACGTGCAGGTTTCCGCCGGATACTTCCTCCTGCTGAGTCTCGCCAATCTGATCGCCCTTTGCGGACTCATCGTCAACAGCGCCCCGGTGATCATCGGCGCCATGCTGATCTCGCCGCTCATGGGGCCGATCCTGAGTTCCGGCTTCGCCTTTATCACTGGTAACAACACTATCTGGCACAGTGCCCTGAAAAAGATTTCCCTGAGCGTTGCCGTAACCCTGATGGTCGCAGCTATCGCCGCCTGGCTTTCGCCCCTCCAGGAAGCCACCAGCGAAATACTCGCCAGGACCCGGCCCAACCTGTACGATCTCATCATCGCCACACTCGCCGGTGTGGCAGGGGCGGTGGCGATCTGCACCAAGAAAAACTACCTCACCATTGTGCCGGGTGTCGCCATCGCCACCGCAGTCATCCCGCCCCTGAGCGTGGCGGGCTTCGGCATCGGCACCGGCAATCTCAAGTTCTTCCTCGGCGGGTTCTTTCTCTTTTTCACCAACTTCGTGGCCATTATCTTTGCCACCTGCGCCGTCCTTTTCTATTATGGCTTCTCTCCGGCAAGCGACTCCTATCTCGGCGGCAACTCCCTGCGCAAGAGGGTCATCTACCTGGCGGCCGTGATCGGCATCATTTCAATTCCTCTCGTCTACACGCTCCACACCTCGCTGACCCAGGTACGTCTGCAAAAAGTGGTGCAGACGGCCCTGAAAAAAGAGTTCGACCGGGAGGGACTGTCCCGGCTGACTTCTTTCACCCAGAGTGAGGATAAAGAAGGAAAGCTCCAGGTCAATGCCGTCATCTCCACAACCAAATACCTTTCCGAAAAGGACATCGCACGTGCGGAAAAAACTCTCGGCGAAAACCTGCATCGCCCAATCGCCTTTCAGCTGGAACAGATAAAGGTCCAACCGGGCGGCCTGAAGGATGAGCCGATAAAACCGGGCCTGGTTCCGGTTTCCATAAAGCCGCGGCAACCAGCGGAGATAGTTAACGACACCCGCACGGAAACAATGCGTCTTATGAACGAAGAAATAGCCAAGATCAGCGCCGTCATCGCGCCCGCTGCCGTCACGGAGTACACCTTCGGCATCAACAGCCGACAGCCGGAATTCCCTCTCGAATTGCACCTCCGAACCGACGTGCCCCTCAATGAAGGGCAGATCCTTCTGCTGGAGAGAATGATCGGCTCCGACCTGGGGATCGGGGTCCGTCTTGACATTCGCATAACCCCCTTTATCCCGGAGCTTCTATTCTCACCAGCGGAAACAATATTGCGCGAAGAGATGAAAAAGTCGCTTCTTTCAGCCAAAGCCATATTTGCCACCGACCCCCGGTTGCGGGTTACGATCACCTCCTACCCCGAACCCTTGGGAAACAGGACGAAAAATCTTCGGACTGCCCGGGAACGGGCCCAGGCAATCGCTACCTTTCTCACCGAAACAGCCGCCATCCCAATGGAACGTATCTCAACGGTGATCGACCGCGGCAAAGCACCGGACACCCCCAAGGTGAAGGTCACTCTTGTCCCGGAACGGGAAAAACAGCCATGAGTCCCGGAGAGCCGATCATCGTCTTCAGCGATCTCGACGGAACACTCCTGGACGAGAACTATTCCTTTGCCGCGGCGCAACCGGCCCTCCGGAAAATGGCGGAGTCGGCCATTCCGCTAATCCTCTGTTCCAGCAAGACCCGCAAGGAAATCGAACACTACCGGGACAAGATGGAAAACTTTCATCCATTTATCTCTGAAAACGGCGGGGGCATCTTTATTCCGGAAGGCTATTTCCCGGACGAAACCGTTCTCGAGCGGTTTTCGCCAAGTTCAGAAATGGGCTACCGGGTAATCCGTCTCGGCACCCCCTACTGCGAACTGCGGAAGGCTCTCGCGGAACTCAGGTCGGAAGGTTTTCCCATCACCGGGTTTGGGGATCTCTCCACGGCCGAGTTGGCGAAGCAGACCGGATTATCCACCCGTGAAGCGCTCCTGTGCAAAGAGAGGGATTTTGATGAGCCGTTCCTTTTCAAGGGCAGCGATGAGGAAAAGGCCAAGCTCTTTCACGCCATTCGCGACCGGGGCCTTTTCACCACGCAGGGCGTCTACTTGCATCTCCTGGGCGACAACGACAAGGGTAAAGCGGTAAAAATTCTTACCGTAATCTTCCGGGCACGGTACGGGTCCCTCAGGACCGTTGCCCTCGGCGACAGTCCCAACGACCTGCCGATGCTCGAGAGCGCCGACATCCCGCTGGCCGTGCAGAGGCCGGACGGCCGCCACCACCCGTCGTTGTCCCTGCCGAATCTGGACAAAGTCGAGGGAGTAGGTCCGCACGGCTGGAACAGCGCCATGCTCGCGCTACTGGCGCGCCTCGGGGCAGTGTCCTGAGTAGCCTACAGTAGACAAAGGTTCGTTGCCGGAGTAGTATCACACTCCGGCAACAAGACTACGGCAGGTTGAGGCCTCCGCTCCCTATGAAACAAGCTTTTCTGCGACATATCGACTTCCGCACAGCCTTCCTGCTGCTATTCGGCCTTGTATTCCTGTTCCTCCCCCACATCGCTACGGCAGACCCCTTGGAAATCGAAATCAGCGGGGTGGAGGACGAACTCAGGGAAAACGTCCAGGCCGCACTTGCCATCCCTCCGGGGCTGGTGAAGGACGGCGTAGTGAATCTGCCCTGGCTCGAATTGTATCGGGAAGAAATCCCGCAAAATGTCCGCGAAGCTTTGGAACCTTTCGGCTACTACGATGCAAAGGTGGACTCAGTCCTGCAGAAACCGGCCGAAAATGAATATCGGATTCTGGTACAGGTCACTCCGGGCGCGCCGGTCACGATTAAAGAGGTCACCATCAGGCTCCGCGGTCCCGGTGCCGATGAAGGAGCACTGAAAAGGATCGCCAACGCCTTTCGCCTCCGTAAGGGTGACAGACTCGACCACAGCAGCTACGAAAGAGGAAAAGGTCGACTGCAGGCAAGAGCCCGTGAACTGGGCTACCTTGACGCATCATTTCCGGTTCATGAAATTCTGGTTTCCCGGGCAGAAGCAAGCGCACGGATTACCCTCGAACTGGACACCGGCGTCCAGTACCGCTTTGGGGAGACATTATTTACCGGCGCACCGCACTATCCGCAACGCTTTCTGCAACGGTATCTCGACTACAAGAGCGGCGAAATATTCTCCGAGAAGAAACTGGGACAGACCCAGATCAACCTCGCTTCTTCGGACCGTTTCAAGGGGGTCCTCCTCACCCCGGAAAGGGAAGAAGCCCAGGGCTCCATCATGCCGGTTCTCGCCCAACTCACCCCCCTGCCGCGCAGACGCCTGCGTCCCGGTATCGGCTACGGTACCGACACCGGAGCGCGGGGAACCGTCCGTTACAAGGATGTGAACCTGTTTCACCTGGGCCACGAGATGAACGCCGAAATCAAAATTTCCCAGCGCCTCCAGGGGATCGCGGCCGGCTATCTTGCACCGTCATACCGGGACATAAAATCATCCCTGGGCCTCCAGATAAATTTTCAGAGGGAAGACACCGATACCTATACGAACCGCCTGATTTCCCTGGAAGGAACCTGGAACCGGACACTCGAGCGTGAACAGCTTCTCACCCTTTACCTGAAACCCCAGTGGGAAGATTACACCGTTGGCGCGCAGAAATCTTCCTCGATCCTGGTTCTCCCCGGCATCCGTTTCACCCATCGGCATTTCGATGATCCCATCAGACCGCGAAAAGGCTATGGCTACATCCTGGAGGCACGCGGCACACACCAGTATCTCGGCTCAGACACCGGTCTCCTCCAGCTGATCGCGGAAGGTCGTGCCGTAATTCCCCTGCCGTGGCGTTTTTCCCTGATCAGCCGGGTAACGGGAGGGATAACCTTTCAGAATGATCCACTCGAAGATCTGCCCGCCTCGCTCCGTTTTTATGCCGGCGGAGACCGGAGCGTGCGCGGCTATGCCTATCAGTCACTCGGCCCCCGGGACGCAACCGGCAAGGTTATCGGCGGCAAAAACCTCCTGACCACCAGCGTAGAGCTGGAGCGGAAACTGTTGAGAAACTGGGCGTTGGCAGCATTCTTCGACGCGGGAAATGCCTTCGACGCGACGAATAACCTGCGCCTTTACAAGGGGGCCGGACTGGGAATACGCTATTTCACCCCCATTGGCGCCCTCAAACTGGACCTGGCCCGGCAAATCGCCGTGGACAATCCCTCGTTCCGCGTCCATTTCTCCGTAGGGTTCGAGCTATGAAAAAGACTGCCGTCTTGCTTGGAGCACTTTTCGGCATCGTCCTGCTGGCAACAGCCATTGCCACCGTCTGGCTGCTCGGCACAACAGCAGGGGCATGGTTTTTCCTTGAGAAAGCCGCGGAAAGCGCAGGTGCCCGGCTCGAAATCGGCACGCTGGAAGGCCGACTGCTGGACGAACTTCGCCTCGAGCAGACCAGTGTTGCAACTCCGCGCATTGCCATCAAGATCCGCTCGCTCCGCCTCCAGTGGCAGCCCGGCATGCTGCTTACCGGGAATCTTGCCGTAGAGAGCCTCGACCTGCGGGGAGTGGCCGTCCAGGACCTGCGGCCGAAGAAGGATGAACCGCTCGACCTCTCCTGGCCGACACTGCCCGCTAGTTCCCTCCGCTTGAACGGCTGGATCTCGTCTCTTACCCTGCACGATCTTTCCTACCGGAGGAATTCCGGGGAACCGGTAATTATTTCTGAAATGACCGGCCGCGTCGACATCCACGGCGGGCAGGTCGCAGTCACCAAGATGAAACTCCGAGCTCCGGCAGGCACGGTAACGGGGGATGCGGGCATCAGTTTCCGCAAACCATTTCTGAACCTTTTTGCAACCGTTACTCCGAAGAAGCCGGTTGCCGGGTTCTCGCGTTTGCTCGTCCACACGGAACTCGCCCCGGGTAAAACACCCGATCAGGCAGCCGGGCGGATCTGGGCAATGGCGGCATCAGCGGGAAACCGAACGATCCACCTCTCCACGGCGGTCGGCATTGCCCGGCAATCCCTGCGGATCAACGACCTGTTCCTGACAGAAGCCGGCCGGAAAGGAAAACTGACCGGCAAGGCCGAGATTTCCCTGGCTGGCCGGGACCCGGCACTTGCCGCGCAACTGCTGGCCGAAAAACTGGATCTTTCCGCAGAGGTTCCGACGCTTCCCCCCTTTGACGGCACCATCGATCTGACCGGCACCGTCGAAAATTACCGGGGAACGCTCAAGCTCGCAACCAGCGGCAAGGGCGTGCGTTCCGGTTCCCTGGCCGGGACTTTCTCGGGAAACAGAAATGGACTCGCCCTAGTTCTCGACAAGGGCTCCTGGCTCGCTGGAACGCTCACCGGAAACCTCGCCGCGCAGTGGAGCGAAGGCTTTTTCCTCTCCGCCGACCTGCGCGGGAGAAATCTCAATCCGTCCCGTATCACCCCCGACTGGAACGGCGTGATCAACCTGGACGTGAACGGGGAAATCCGTAGATCAGAATCAGCTCCCCTGCGCGGCAAAATCTCCGCAAAGCTGCTGTCAAGCCGACTCCGCGGGCGACAACTGACCGGAGAGCTGGCAACCCGCATTGATAATCAGGACCTGATCATCGACCGGCTGCTGCTCAGGGGTAAAGGATTCGACATCAGTGCCGCGGGGAATACCGCCAAAAGTATCAATTTTGCGCTCCGGGCCGATGATCTGAGCGGGCTTGTTCCCGGCACAGCGGGCCAGCTCCGGCTGACTGGTGAAGCCCGCCGGAGGGACGGGCGAATCGGCGGAAACGTAACGGGCACCGCAAAGGCCTTGTCAGTGGAGTCTCTTCACCTCAAATCGGCATCCTTTACCGCAGCTCTCTCCGACACGAAAGAACAGGCAGTGCAGCTCCAGCTCGCGGCACGAAGCGTGGGGTATCATAATTTCCAGGCAGACGCAGCACGACTTGACATCGCAGGGACCCTTGTCAAACATCGCATCGATCTGGAGATTTCTTCCGCTGCGGCCTCCTTGAAAGCGTCGCTGGCAGGAAAGTACGGATCTTCCACCTGGGCAGGAAACATCCTCACCCTTTCTGGCCGGGATACCTTCGGACCATGGCGCATGGAACAGGCCACCCGCCTGACGCTGTCCTCACAGGGAGCCATCATTTCCCCCCTGGTCCTGAACGGCAGCACGGGAGAGAGAATAGAACTTCGCGGGGAGTGGTTTCGCAGCCCTCCAGGTATCTCCCTGAACGCCACCTGGCAGAAGCTCAACCTGGCCCGGGCAGGCATCTGGTTTCCCGAACTCCAGCTGACCGGGACCACGTCCGGCACGATCTCTCTGGCAGCGCCGCCCAAAGGCTCACCGAAAATATCCGGCAGCATCCAGGCTTCCGGATCTTTCATCGCAAACGGCTATCGCACCCAGATGCGCAGTGGAACAGTCCACCTGGAAACGGTCGGCGGAAAAATCCGCGCCGTGGCAAATCTGGACCTGGCGGCACAGGGGAAACTCACGGCAAACTTGGTAACGGACGTACCGAAAACACTGACGCTCCCCGATCACGGAGACTTCGAAGCCCGCCTGGATGAAGTAAATCTGGCAATCTTCCGCGGCTGGCTCCCCGAAGGTCTCTCACTGGAAGGAGTCCTGTCGGCCCGTACCGCCGGCAAGCTGCTCCCCGGCAAACAGCTGCAACTCAGGGCTAAAGCGGACATTGCTCGAGGGGTTCTTCGCCAACAGCAGAAAGGTGGGGAAATACGCGCAGACCTTCGTAGCGCAACGCTATCCGTGGACTGGCACGACCAGACCCTCGACGGCTCCATTGCCGTGGAGCTCGCCGATACCGGGCATCTCACGGGAAGCTTCCGGCTACCGCTTCCGGCCCGGCTGCCGCTGGCCATGAATCACGCAGGGGCCGTTACGGGGAATCTTGAGGGAAAAGTGCGCGAAAACGGGATAATGTCGGCATTGTTCCCCGGAATGATCCAGGAAAGCAAAGGCGAACTGGAGATGAAGCTGCGGGTCGAGGAGACCTGGAAAAACCCGAACCTGAGCGGCACACTGCTGCTCAGCCGCGCCGGCCTCTACCTGCCGCGCGCCGGGATACATCTCTCGGACCTGAAGCTGGCAGCCCGTTTCGAACGTGACCAGATCACGGTCGATTCCTATTCCGGCCGGTCCGGCCAGGGTACCATCAACGGTACTGCGGTCGTATTCCTCAAAGACTGGAAACCGGTCAGCTATCAGGGAACCATCCGGGGGGATCAATTTCAGTTCGTCTATCTCCCGGAACTGCAGGTCCAGGGAAGCCCGCGTTTCGACTTTACGGGGAATATGGAAAAGGTAACCGTCCGCGGAGACCTCCTTATTTCCGACCTCATCGTTGCCGGCAGAGAAACTCCGCCCCCAATCCGTCCCAGTGAAGACGTGGTGATCGTGGATGCCGTTCGGAAAAAGGAACGCCCCCTGCCCCTCGACCTCGACGTCAAGATCAAAGTCGCCTTCGGCGATCGGGTGTACGTCAAAATGGCGGGAATCGATGCCCGGCTTGACGGAACGGTCGACGTGACCATGACCAGCCTCGATGATATCCGCGGCAAGGGGGAAATCCGCGTCGTAAAAGGCAGCTACAAAGCCTACGGGGTGAACCTGGATATCACCAAGGGACGCATCTACTTCACCGGCGGTCCGATCAGCCAGCCGAGACTGGACATCATTGCTCTGCGCACGGTCAAGGAGGTCAGCGCCGGCGTCATCGTCGTAGGCTCGATCAACCGCCCTATCATCCGCCTTTACTCCGAGCCGGCCATGCCTGACAGCGACATAATGGGCTACATGGTGCTCGGGCAACCGCTGAGCGGCGACCAGAGTCAAGTTGACGCCGTCATGTCGGCAGCACGTCTGCTGCTCTCCGCCAGCCAGTCAGCAGGACTGAACGAGCAAATCCTGAACAAATTCGGGATCGATTCCATCGGCGTTGAAAAGGACAGTAGTGATATCACCCAATCCATCGTCACGGTGGGCAAATACCTGACCCCGAAACTTTTAATCAGTTACGGAAGGTCACTCTTCTCCGCCACAACCTACCTGAAGGCCCGCTATACCTTCTCCGAACGGTGGGAAGTGGAAACCTGGACCGGCACGGAAAGCGGAATTGATGTATTCTTCAAGATAAACTTCGACTGATTGGCACCACTTTCCCTGAAGAGAGCTTCAGAAGGAGCCTCACATGTTCGAATTACTGCCCGTTGTCCGTTCATGGCTGTTTGATCCCACCGTCGGAAAAATCGTTACCGTCCTTATCGGCATCATAATCATCAACGTTTTGGTGCGGCTTTCACGTCGGGCTTTGCTGCCAAGAATCGAAGGAACCGACACCCGTTACCGCTTCCGGAAATTCATCGGCTTTCTGGGAATGCTGGTGAGTTTCATCCTCATAACAGTAGTATTCAGCGACCGTCTCGGAAACCTGACCGTGGCCTTCGGTGTTGCCGGTGCCGGTATCGCCTTTGCACTGCAGGAGGTTATTGCCAGTATCGCCGGCTGGGCAGCCATCTCGGTGGGCGGCTTTTATTCGGTGGGTGATCGGGTTCAGGTTGGCGGCATCACGGGAGATGTGATCGATATCGGCATTTTGCGCACAACGGTCATGGAGATTGGCGAATGGGTAAAGGCCGATCTCTATAACGGACGCATCGTCAGAATCGCCAACAGCTTCGTCTTCAAAGCGCCGGTCTTTAATTATTCTGCGGATTTCCATTTCCTCTGGGACGAAATTACCGTTCCGGTAAAATACGGTAGCGACTACCACCGTGCCCGTGAGATTCTTCTCGCCATCGCCCGGGAAGAGGTTGGCAGCTACATCCCCCATGCCCAAAAGGATTGGGAGCAGATGGTAAGGAAATTCATGATTGAAAAAGCAACCGTGGAGCCGCTGGTTACCATGGTCGCAAATGACAATTGGATCGAGTTTACGGTGCGCTATGTGATAGACTTCAAAAAAAGGCGTTCCACCAAGGACCTTCTTTTCACGAAAATTCTCGATGCTTTCGAGGCTACCGATGGCAAGGTTACTTTTGCCTCGGCCACGTTCCAACTTGTTGATGCGCCGGTCCTGAATGTCAGATTTCCGGAAGAAAAGGGTCATGGAGTGGGTCTCCCCAAATAGCATCCATTTTCTAAAGATTTTACAATCTCTCAATCTGCATTCAGCCGCAGCCAAACTCCCATGGAGGCGCCATGTTCCAGAGAATCATCACCCTGTTGCTGCTCATTATCACCACCAGCACCATTGCGTTTGCTGTCCCCAAAACGACAAAGCAGACACCGCCAGCCCAGGAACCGCCAAAACTGCCTGTCGGGCGAGTAGTGCTTGACGGAAAACCCCTTTTCACGATGCAGGAAAAGATTCTCTCCCTCACGCCAGAGGACCGCGCTTCACTTATTTCCGCGCGCCTTGCGAGGCTTGTCAGGAACCCCCTGTTTAAAACCGATACCATCACCACCGTTGAAGGCGAAACCACAACCGACATAACCGCCGGCGAAATAATTATCATGACGGTGACGGAGAAAGATGCCGAAGTTACAGGGAAACCGCGCACTGAGCTGGCCCGGAACTACGCAGAAATAATCCGGTCCGCGATTAAGGAGAGCAGCAACGCTTACAGCATCAGAAGTATCATCATCGGCGCTTTGTACGCGCTCCTCGCGACAGCGGTGCTCGTTGCCCTGCTCATTGCCATTGCCCGCGTTTTCAAGAAAGTCGTCGCGAAAATACATTCCTACAAGGGCACCAAAATCCACACGATCCGCTTCCAATCCCTGGAACTCCTGCAGGAAGACCGCATCGAAGCGTTTTTGATCACCTTGGCCAAAACACTGCGCATCATACTTATCCTGATACTTCTGTATATCTACGTTCCCCTTGTACTCAGTTTTTTCCCTTGGACCAGGGGACTATCTGCAAGACTCATCGAATATTTTCTGCTGCCGATGGAGAAAATCTGGACGGCCTTTTCTGCCTATCTGCCCAATATATTTTACCTGGCTATTATTATCGTACTCTCTCACTTTGCCAGCAAATTCTGCCGCTTCTTCTTCACTCAAATCGAAAAGAAAACCATCATGATCCCGGGATTTTATCCCGAATGGTCTGATGCCAGCTTCAAAATTGCCCGCTTCCTGATTATCGCCTTTGCCGCGGTAGTGGCTTTCCCCTACCTGCCCGGCTCCGACTCCCCGGCCTTCAAGGGTGTTTCCGTTTTTCTCGGCGTGCTCTTTTCTCTCGGCTCGACCTCGGCCGTTGCCAATGTCGTGGCCGGCGTAATTTTGACCTACATGCGGGCCTTTACGTTGGGTGACCGGGTCAAGATTGCCGATACCGTTGGGGACGTGGTTGAGAAAACACTCCTGGTCACCCGCGTCCGTACCATCAAAAACGTCGACATTACCATCCCCAATGCCATGGTACTGGGTAGCCACATTGTCAATTACAGTTCCTCGGCAAAAGATTATGGCCTGATTCTCCACACATCGATTACCATCGGCTATGACGCCCCGTGGCGCACGGTTCATGAACTGCTGATCGAGGCGGCAAAGGCAACGGAAAACATTCTCGAGCTCCCCGCACCTTTTGTTTTCCAAACCAGCCTTGACGATTTCTATGTACGTTACGAACTGAACGCCTACACGGAAAAACCATCAGTCATGGCAAAGACCTACTCGGACCTGCACCAGAACATTCAGGAGAAATTCAATGAGGCCGGGGTCGAGATCATGTCGCCCCACTACGCCCAGCTCCGTGACGGTAACCGGACGACCATCCCAAGCCAGTACCTGCCCGAAGGGTATGAGCCGGAAGGCATCAGGATCATGCGGACCGGCAAGGACACTCCCCTGTAACGCAAAAGGACGCATAAAAATGCGCCCTTTTGCGGACTCGCGAGGACCAAAAAGCGATCAAAACCCTGTCTTTCCTACTCTTTTCGCAGATGTACCGTGCGCTGTGGAAAGGGAATTTCGATCCCTTCCTGTTTGAATCGTTTAAAAACCCTTTTTCTGATGGTATGCTGCGCCAGGTACTGGTCGACAAATTCACCCACCTGACAAACAATGGTAAAATTCAGAGAACTGTCACCGAACCCGGGACTGAAGCGGGCATAGGGAGGAGGATCAGCCAGCAACCCCGGTACTTCTCCCGCCGCCTGCAACGCCTCTTCGACAAGAATTTCTTCCACAAAATCGATATCCGAATCGTAGCTAACACCCACCGCGACAAAAAGCAGCATCTGTTTTTCGGGAAGACAATAGTTGGTAACGACACTTTGGGAAAGCTTGC
>Ga0105099_10001126_pt1 | contig 17152 bp, 10 predicted proteins | sample PPLLak3cmMay2015_2_FD_79138 | JGI IMG/M metagenome (GOLD analysis project Ga0105099, IMG submission 79138) | Freshwater sediment microbial communities from Prairie Pothole Lake near Jamestown, North Dakota, USA - PPLs Lake P8 Core (1) Depth... | ecosystem: Environmental > Aquatic > Freshwater >... | reverse complement strand
CTCTTCTCATTCCCGCCTTCATTTCAACCTCACCACAAACGCCCCCTTCTCCCTCACCGGCCAGCAAATGATACCCTCCTGGCTGCACAAGGATGACCATTTTTTGGAGGTTTCAAGACCCACGCTGGAATCAATAATGACGGTGCCCATTTCGAAATGATTCATCAGTTTCTTTATGTCCGGCCTTATATTATTTGTAATAACGGCATAATCCATTTTCATTTTTGTTTGATTTCCGACCTGTGCAAATACATCATCGGTGCAAACAACGAGCCGGATGCCCGAAATGCACATAAAGACATTTTCACCGAGAACGTTATGCCGCAATGAATACGACGAATGAGTATCCGTTTGGATGCGACCGGCCATAAGGGTTTCCGGGCTTCGGTATACGCCATGTCTGATCCACCATTGCTGAAAAGCATAACGAATCGTTTTGTCCTGCGGCAGCCTGTCTGAAAAACAAAGGACGCTATTGTCCCTTCCCGAAATAATATTCATTATGCTGGCGCCCCTGATGCAGTTGACCGTAAGATATTGCTGCCGGTTAACAGCATTCAGCCGGAAACCATTTATTACCAGCAGTACAAGTAACACAGACATCATGGCCAGGCCAAAAACAACTTTTTTTTGCAGCATGAATTTCCCTGCCACAATGAGCATTAAAAACAACAACATAACCTGTACCCGGCTGATAAAAATACCTTCAACCAGTGCGCCCGGAATGTTCCCCAGTTTTTCGAGCGGCAATAACAATGTATTAATCATAAATTCCAGCATGCCGGCCAATAATTCCCTGACCGGTTCGATAAAAGAAAAAAGGATAAAGGGGACGGACAAATAAATAATAAGGGTAACCAGGGGTACAACATACAGGTTGGTGATCCAGAAAAAAAGCGGGAACTGGTGGAAATAGTATAAAGTTAAGGGTGTGGTAGCCAGCTGGGCCGCAACGGAAAAGGTAAACAACCTCCAGATTTTTTCAGGCAGCCAGTATTTTGGGGTAACCAACCTGCAGAGTTGAGGCTGAATATAAATCAGGCCCGTCACTGCCGCAAAGGATAGCTGAAAGCCAACGTCCAGAAAACTGAGCGGTGAAAATACCAGCATCAGGAAAGCCGAGGCTGACAATATATTCAGTGGATGTGTATCCCGGCTTATGGTTTTTCCTGCAAGATAGAGACTTATCATAATAGCGGCACGGGTTACCGATGATGAGAGTCCTGTGATTACGGCAAAAGCCCAGACGGCCGCAAGCGATATCAGTAACCGCAATAAAACGAGAGCTTTCCGGTTTCGCAGAAATCCAAGGCAAAAGTTGACCATCAGGTAAATAAGGCCAACGTTAAAGCCTGACAAAGCCATGACATGCACAACACCGGCCCTGGTGAACAATTCCGTGGTTTCTTCTTCCAGCGTTGTTTTATATCCCAGGGTCAGGGCTGATAATACGGCTATTGTCCGGTGGGTCATGCCGGAAGTCCGGTAACAGTCCAGCAGATTATCACGGCGACGCAGGGCCAGGATTTTGAGGTTCATGGTTTTATGATCCGCTGCCTTCCATGCATTTTTATTCACAAAAACCTGATAATCGATATCCTGGCGGGCCAGGTATCCGCTGTAGTCAAATTCCCCCGGATTGAGCGGGCCCGGAACCGGCAGAAAGTGCGCATGCAACAACAATACATCCCCCGGAGCAAGGGCTTTACTCCTGGCATCCAGGGGAAGGGTAAGCAATGCCTTTGTTTTCAGCCATGTCAGTTGCTGATGGCCATCAAGGTGACAGATCCGGGCAATAACCCTTGCATTTTCCGCATGGATTTCGGCGGTATCCATGATGACCAGCCTTGCCGTCTGCCATTCAGATGCCTTAATGGCAAAACGGTCTTTTACAAATTTCCGGCAAAGGACATTTCCCGCACCCAACAGGAGGAGCATGAGGAATAACAGTACACCGAAGATCCACGTATGGCAGTAACGGATAGGTTCCCCGGCCCTCACGGCTATCAGCACAATCGTCAGGAAAATAAAACAAACTATGAACAACCAAAGGAGCTGAGGGGGTATACCATAAAAACCTGCCGCCAGGCCTGTTAAATAAGGTAATACAATGCGCAAAAACGGTATTTTTCTTAACGGTTGCAATAACTCCATTTGGAATGGATTTGGACAATGGCAATCCGGTTATAAATTTATTAATTTTTTTCCCCGCGGCAATTCCCCGTTAACAAATTTGAATAATATTCCTAACTTTGTCTGTGTCTGAAAAGGAATGATTAATAATCAACAAACAATAAAATAATTAAAAATGGTGGATTTAAAAACCAAATATCTGGGTATTGAATTGAAAAACCCGGTAATCCTTGGGGCAAGTAACCTGGTCACCCATCTTGATATGCTTAAAAGAGCTGAAGATGCAGGTGTTGCGGCCATTGTGTACAAATCTCTTTTTGAAGAGCAGATTCAGCTTGAAGCCGCTCAGCTTGATGATGAGCTGGAAGAATATAATGAACGGAATGCTGAAATGGTCAAGCTGTTTCCGACCATTGAGCATGCAGGCCCTGAAGAACACCTGGTCAATGTGCGTAAAGCCAAGGAAAGTGTAAATATTCCCGTTATAGCGAGTTTAAATGCCATCTATACCGAGTCATGGATCGAATATGCACAGTTGCTTGAACAGACAGGCGTTGACGCATTGGAATTCAATTTCTTTTATGTTCCGCGGGAACCCCAGCTTGACGGAAGAGACGTAACCTTGCAGCAACTGGAGATCATCAAGGCTGTAAAATCAAAAGTTAAACTGCCCATCAGCGTTAAAATGAGCCCTTTCTATGCCAATCCGCTGAATATTGTTTCTCAGATGGATAAACTGGGAGTAAACGGATTTGTTTTATTCAACAGGCTTTTCCAGCCGGATATTGACATTGAAAGACAGCAGCATTTTTCACCTTTCAACCTCAGTAACCCTGAAGATAATAAGCTAAGCCTGCGGTTCGCCGGTTTGTTATACGGGACGATTGCTGCCTCCATATGCAGCAATACCGGAATTTACAGCGGCTCCGACGTGGTGAAAATGCTCCTGGCAGGTGCTGATTGTGTTCAGATGGTAAGTACCGTGTACAAGAATAAGGTTGAATATGTAAAGACCATCCTCAAGGATATGGAAACCTGGATGGAAGCAAAAGGATACAAAAAGCTGGATGAATTCAGGGGTAAACTTTCGAATATGAATACTAATGATCCTTTTGTATATAAACGCGCACAGTATATTGACCTGCTGCTGAAATCAGAGGGCATATTCAAAAAATACCCGGTGCATTAATACTGATATTTGTATCGAGACGCGATGAATCGCGTCTCTGCAATGTTCATACCGGTTACCGGTTACTGATTACCGGTTTTACATTATTTCATCACCCTAATCTTATAATCCACATCCACCTTGCATTTGGTGATGTCGTTCAATTTTCCTTTTAACAGTTTTTTTCGGATTGGCGATATACGGTCGATAAACAGGATTCCGTCGGTGTGGTCATATTCATGTTGAATGATCCTGGCTTTCACACCGTCGAAATATTCATCGTGGAACTGCCAGTTTTCGTCATAGTATTGCAGTCTGATCCGCGGTTTTCGTAAGACATCTTCCCTGATTTTGGGCAGGCTCAGGCATCCCTCGTTGAAAGCCCAGGGTTCTCCGTCTTCTTCAACAAGCCTGGCATTGATATATACTTTTTTGAAATCGCCCATCGAAGGAATATCCTCAACCAGCGATGATCCGTCCGTGACGAAAAGGCGGAGGGATTTCCCGATCTGCGGGGCTGCCAGACCCATTCCATCAGATTTATCCATACTTTCGAACATATCATTGATGAGGGTATCCAGTCCTTTAAAATCCCGCTCAATATCTTTTGCCGTTTTTCTCAGGATGGGGGAACCATATACAACTATCGGATGAACCATGGCAAAATCATTTTTAAAATGCTCTGTTTTTTATTGAATCCATATAGGATTGAAGGATTATGGTAGCGCTGATCGCATCAACCAGTTCCTTATTTCTTCTGTCCTTTTTCTTCACGCCACCGTCTATCATAGCCTGAAATGCCATTTTTGATGTAAATCTTTCATCCATCAGCACCACCTTTTTATCCGGCCATTTTTTTCTCACATTTTTAATAAAAGGATCAACATATATAACAGCCTCAGAAGGCAGATTGTTCATCTGTTTCGGGTATCCGATCACAATGGTGTCGACCTGTTCCCGGTTAAAATATTGCTCCAGGTAAAGGAAAAGGTCTTGTGTTTTTACCGTTGTGAGGCTGTTGGCGATAATCTGCAAAGGGTCAGTAACAGCTATCCCTGTTCTTTTTCTGCCATAGTCTATTGCGAGTAATCTGGCCAAGTATGTTTTTTTTAGCATGCAAAAGTATATATTTTGCATGAAATATGGAAGGATGGAATAATGGAAAGTAGGGGCGATCCTTGTGATCACCCTTTCTGAAGGCAGGAGTTAATCGGTAGCCGGTAAGTCGCAAACAGTCCTCACCCCGGCTCTTCGAGCCGCCCCTCTCCACCCTGGAGAGGAGTCAGGGCCTGCCTGCTGACCTAAACCGCTAAACACCTAAAAAGCTAAACCACTAAATCCCCCCAAAAAAAACCCCGGAAGGTATCTTCCGGGGCAACATTTACATAAGAAAACGATCACTGATTTTGCTGCGAATAAACCATGGAGGCCATTCGTTTGTAACTGTTGTACCGCCATTTTGCACTTTCCTCGGCGGCCTGGAACAGCTCGGATGATTCCTTCGGGAATGCCTTCTGAAGAGAGGTATACCTTACCTCGCTGTTGAGGAAATCCTGGAATTTACTCCAGTCGGGTTCTTTTGAATCCAGTTCAAAAGGATTTTTCCCTTCTTTTTCGAGTAACGGATTAAACCGGTACAGATGCCAGTAACCGGATTCAACAGCTTTCTTCTGTTGATCCTGTGATTTGTCCATGCCCTCACGCAGACCATGGTTGATACAGGGTGAGTATGCAATAATCAATGACGGTCCGTGATAGGCTTCAGCTTCCCGCAAGGTTCTGAGATATTGGTTCTGACTTGCACCCATGGCCACCTGGGCAACATATACATACCCATAGGTCATGGCCATGGCGCCCAGGTCTTTTTTCCGGACTTTCTTGCCCGATGCGGCAAATTTAGCCACGGCTCCGATCGGAGTAGCCTTGGATGCCTGGCCGCCAGTATTGGAGTATACCTCCGTATCCAACACCAGGATATTTACATCTTCGCCTGAGGCAACCACATGGTCAAGTCCGCCATAACCGATATCATAAGCCCAGCCGTCACCGCCAAACACCCAGACCGATTTTTTGACCAGGTATTGCTGTAGCTCCAGTATTTCCAGGGCAACCGGATCTTTTTCCTTTTTAAGTTCATGAACCACTTTGGCAGAAGCGATTTTCGACAGCAGTGCATCATTTTTTCCGGCGAGCCATTCCCGGAATGCTTCTTTCGTAGCTTCAGCAAGGCTGGAATTTCCGTTAAGGGCCTCGTTCATTTTACGTTCGATGCGATCCCTGAGCTTGTTGCCACCTATTGCCAGACCCAGACCGTATTCTGAATTGTCTTCAAACAATGAATTAGCCCAGGCAGGCCCGCGGCCTTCTCTATTGGTGCAATAGGGTGTCGATGGAGCTGATCCGCCATAAATAGAGGAGCAGCCTGTTGCATTGGCAACGATCATTCTGTCGCCATATAACTGGGTGATCAGTTTAATATAGGGTGTTTCACCACAGCCTCCGCAGGCTCCTGAGAACTGGAACAAAGGCTGGGCAAACTGACTGTTCTTGACAGATTTTTCAATTTCAACCAGGTGGCTTTTATAGGACACCTTCTCCGCAAAATAATCCCATCGTTGGGCTTCATCCAGCTGTGTCTCCAGCGGCTTCATGATCAGGGACTTTTCCTTGGAAGGGCAAATGTCGGCGCATACACCGCAGCCGGTGCAGTCGAGCGGGCTAACCTGCATCCTGTACTGGTATGCTTCAAACCCTTTACCGGTGACCTTAAGGGTAACCGTATCCCTGGGCAGCCCTTTCATTTCATTTTCATCAATCAGGAATGGCCTGATACAGGCATGAGGACATACATAGGAACACTGATTGCACTGGATGCACTTATCGGGTTGCCATTCGGGTATGTTAACCGCAATGCCACGTTTTTCATAGGCTGTGAGGCCGGAGGGAAAAGTTCCGTCTTCGCGGCCGTTAAAGGCAGAAACCTTCAGGTCATCACCCCTCATCAGGTTCATGGGCTCAGCAACCTGCTTGACAAATTCCGGAATATTACGGTTGTCTTTTTTCAGCTTGATTTCAATCCTGGCCCAGTCCGCAGGAACTTCAACTTTTTCAACTTCTGCACCACGCTGGATAGCCGAAAGATTCATGTTCACAATTTCTTCTCCCTTGCGGCCAAAGGTTTTGATAATAGCTTTCTTCATTTCTGAAAGGGCATTATCAAACGGTATTACTTCGGATATTTTGAAGAAGGATGACTGCATGATGGAGTTCGTGCGATTACCCAGGCCGATGCCTTCTGCAATGCTCGTTGCATTGATGATATAAAACTGGATATTGTTTTCGGCCATGTATTTTTTAATGGTATCAGGCAGCCTTTTTTTAGTCTCTTCAGCATCCCAGATGCTGTTAAGCAGGAAGGTGCCTCCTTTTTTCAAGCCTTTGAGCAACTCATATCTTTCGAGGTAGGCAGGCACATGGCAGGCCACGAAATCAGGGGTTCCGACCAGGTAGGGAGCCATGATGGGCCTATCGCCGAAACGCAGGTGGGATACGGTTATCCCTCCTGATTTCTTGGAATCGTAAGCAAAATAAGCCTGGGCATATTTTTCGGTGGAGTCGCCAATAATTTTAATGGAGTTTTTATTCGCACCCACTGTACCGTCGGACCCCAGTCCCCAAAACTTAGCCTCAAAAGTACCCTTGGGCGTAATGCTGATTTCAGGCTTAAGGGGAAGGGAATGGAAAGTCACATCATCGTCAATGCCAATGGTGAATTCTTTCTTTGGTTCTCCGGATGCCAGGTTATCAAATACGGCGACGATCTGAACCGGTGTGGTATCTTTCGAGCTGAGGCCGTAACGACCGCCGATGATCATGGGAGCATTGGGCCTGCCATAGAACGCATCGCGTATATCCAGATACAATGGTTCTCCGTTTGCTCCGGGTTCTTTGGTACGGTCAAGCACAGCTATGCGTTTTACCGTCTGAGGTATTACTTCCAGCAAGTGTTTTGCAGAAAACGGGCGGTAAAGATGAACAACGACCACGCCGGTTTTTCTTCCCTTTGCGTTGAGGTATTCAACGACTTCGCGGGTGGTATCGGTAACGGAACCCATGGCAATAATGATCTCTTCAGCATCAGGGGCTCCGTAATAGTTAAAAAGCTTGTATTCGCGGCCGGCAATTTTACTCAGCTGCTTTAAGTAATCGGCAACGATATCGGTAACTTTATCATAAAATTTATTGGCAGCTTCCCGCGACTGAAAATAAATATCGGGGTTCTGGGCTGTACCTCTTTGGACGGGGTGTTCAGGATTCAATGCACGGTCCCTGTATTCCTTCAGGGCTTTCTGGTCAACAAGCTGAGCCAGGTCTTCCATCGCCGGGACTTCCACTTTCTGGATCTCCGCTGATGTACGGAACCCGTCGAAGAAATGCAAAAAGGGTATTCTCGATTTAATGGCTGCAAGATGGGGCAATGCGGCGAGGTCCATTATTTCCTGCACGCTGCTGGTGGCAAACAGGGCGAATCCCGTATTGCGCACACTCATCACATCACTGTGATCGCCGAAAATGGATAATGCCTGGGCGGCCAGACTGCGTGCTGACACATGAAATACACCGGGGAGCAATTCACCGGATATTTTATACATATTGGGGATCATCAGCAATAAACCCTGGGATGCCGTATAGGTTGAAGTAAGGGAACCAGCCTGAAGGGACCCGTGAACAGCGCCTGCCGCACCGGCTTCAGATTGCATCTCCACTACCTTTACCACTTCGCCGAACATATTCTTTTTTCCGTTGGCTGACCACTCATCAATATTCTCCGCCATAGTTGAAGAAGGGGTGATCGGATAGATAGCGGCCACTTCACTAAACATATAGGCAATATGCGATGCTGCATAATTACCGTCACAGGTTATAAATTTTTTCTGCGTCGTCATGATAACTATCTTATAATTAATGTTTTATAATTTTTTTTGAACTGAATCCACAAAAATACAAATAATCAGAATTTTTAGATACGAAAACCCTCATGAAAAGGTTATTCAGACTGATTTTAAATAAGGTGGATTTGTTAAATCGCGAGATAGCAGAGACGCGATTAATGGCGTCTCTACAACGATTACCGATTACCGTCTCCCCTTCCCTTTTTCTCTCCCTCACTCCGTCTCTCTGTCTCTCCCTCTCTTCTTCCTACTCCCCGTTCATCGAGATCAGAAATTCCTCATTGGAATCGGTCTTGGCCAGTCTTTCACGAAGGAATTCCATGGCTTCAACGGGATTCATATCGGTCAGATATTTCCTCAGGATCCAGATCTTGTTAAGGAAGCTCTTGTCCAGCAGCAGATCTTCCCTGCGTGTGCTGGATGCCGTGATATCGATGGAAGGATAGATACGACGGTTGGAAAGTTTACGGTCGAGCTGCAATTCCATGTTGCCGGTTCCCTTAAATTCCTCAAATATCACATCATCCATTTTTGAACCGGTATCGGTCAGGGCAGTGGCAATGATGGTGAGTGAGCCACCGTTCTCAATATTTCTGGCGGCACCAAAAAACCGTTTGGGCCGCTGAAGTGCATTTGAATCAACACCACCTGACAGTACCTTTCCGGAAGCCGGGGCAATGGTATTAAATGCCCGGGCAAGACGGGTAATTGAATCGAGCAGTATCATCACATCATGTCCGCATTCCACCAGACGTTTTGCTTTCTCCAGTACAATATTGGCAACGCGTACATGCCTTTCAGCGGGTTCATCAAAGGTGGATGAAACGACTTCACCCCTGACGTTACGGGCCATTTCAGTAACTTCTTCCGGACGCTCATCGATCAGCAGAATGATAAGATATACTTCGGGGTGGTTGGCTGCTATGGCATTGGCTATATCCTGCAGCAGAATGGTTTTACCGGTTTTAGGCTGAGCGACGATCAGGCCGCGCTGTCCCTTGCCAATGGGAGAAAACATATCCACAACCCTGACCGACATATTGCTTCTCTCACCCGGTTTGATAAGGGTGAATTTTTCATTGGGAAATAACGGGGTAAGATAGTCAAAGGGGATCCGGTCACGGATAAAATCAGGATTGCGGCCATTGATCTCCAGCACCTTTATCAGCGGAAAGTATTTCTCGCCTTCTTTTGGCGGGCGGATGGTTCCCGTAAGGGTATCCCCTGTTTTAAGACCGAACAGTTTGATCTGTGACTGGGATACATAAATATCATCGGGTGAATTAAGGTAATTGTAATCCGATGAGCGCAGGAATCCATATCCGTCGGGCATGATTTCGAGGACTCCTGAACTGGCAATAATGCCGTCAAATTCATTGCCTTTTTCCACGTTCTGCGGTTTACGCTCTAAGGCAGGCCGTGCAGGCATATCAGGTTTTGTCAGCGTTTCCGCAACAGGGATTGAAGGGCCTACGGGAGACGGAATAACCGGCTCTTCATCATCCAACTCTGGCAGCACAATATCATCGAGTTCCATTTCCTTTTTTCGCTGCTCCACTTCAATTCTTTCTATGGTTTTATTCACCAGTTCATGTTTATCCATGATTTTTTCCTCGGTTTTATCCACGGGATTATCCATGTCATTTTCCGTTGGTTTTCCGTTGGAATTATCCATGGACATATCCAAAGGCCTTTCCATGGGTCTGTCCATGGGTCTGTCCATGGGTCTGTCCATGGGTCTGTCCATGGGTCTGTCCATCGGCCTGTCCGTGGGCCTAAACGCAGGTCTGTCCATAGGCTTATCCGTGAGCCTTTCCTTGAATTCAACCCGGTCAGGCGTTGCCGTAACCTCGGCTTTCCGGACGCGGTGTCTCCGGTGCCTCATTTGATCATTCATGCGCGAAGCTTCTCCAGGTAATTTATCCGTTTTTTTGTTTTCGGTAGCCATAATAGCTTGCTGGTCCAGTATCTTGTAGATCAGATCCTGTTTTCGTAATGACTCAACCCGCTTAATTTTTAATTCTTTTGCAATATCCCTAAGTTCAGTAAGAACTTTCTCATTAAGTTCCAAAATATCATACATAAACCAGTAAAAGATTAGTTAATAAGATTCTTCGATATTATGATTGCGCTTATAAAAGCCGGATTACTCAAATATAATAGGAAATGTAATTTTCAACGTTGGAAGAATTCCATCAGGAAATCGTGTGCAATAATACTGAATTCATAACAATTACCAAAAGAAATAACAAATTATTTTTTTTATAATTTCGTCAAATATAGAAAATTATCCGCTTTTGAGTATATTTGATATATTGTTTATACTAATTTTATATAAAATCTGAACCAGATTGCCGTATTTTCTTGAGCCTTGAAGCCTGTATCTTTACAAATCCCAAACACCATGAGACAGCTCAAGATAATCAAACAAGTCACGAACAGGGAAACTCCTTCCCTGGATAAATATCTTCATGAAATCGGTAAAGTGGAGCTGATCAGTGCTGAGGAAGAAGTAGAACTGGCCAGAAGGATCAAGAACGGCGATGAAAAAGCGTTGGACAAGCTGATCCGGGCGAACCTCAGGTTTGTGGTCTCCGTTTCAAAACAATATCAGAATCAGGGGCTGAGCCTTCCCGACCTGATCAACGAAGGAAATCTCGGTTTAATAAAAGCGGCACAGCGGTTTGATGAAACCCGTGGCTTCAAGTTCATTTCTTATGCTGTATGGTGGATACGCCAGTCGATCCTTCAGGCCCTGGCAGAACAAGCCCGCATTGTGAGGCTCCCCCTTAACAAGATCGGGTCGATCAATAAAATCAACAAGACCTTTTCGGACCTTGAACAGAAATATGAGCGCGAGCCTTCCTTGCAGGAAATTGCAGAGGTGCTGGAAATGGCCCCCGATGATATTAAAGAAGCGCTTAAAAGTGCAGGGAGGCATGTTTCTATGGATGCGCCCATTACCCAGGATGAAGAAACAACCCTTTATGATGTTCTCCTGAGCAAAGATTCCCCAAGTCCCGATAAAAGCCTGCTCACGGATTCCCTCCGGAAAGAAATTGAAAGGGTATTGTCGACCCTGACCTATCGTGAAGCCAATATTATCCGGCTTTATTTCGGGCTCAATGGCAAGCATGCCCATACCCTGGAAGAAATCGGGGAGGAATTCAGCCTTACACGCGAACGGGTGAGACAGATCAAAGAAAAAGCCATCAAAAGGCTGAAAAATGCCACCCGGTGCAAACTGCTTAAGGCTTATTTGGGGTGAGAAGCATTGAAAAGTGATGAGATAGCTTTTTAGCAGTTTAGCATTTTAGCGGTTTAGGAATTAAAACAAATTGAACTTTTTAATGCACATTCCTAAACACCTAAATACCTAAAAAGCTAAACACCTAAAAGCTGACAGCACGACCACAAGACGGTACGACTATCAACTACCATAACCATCACAACCTTCACAACCATCATAACCACCCTCCTTCTCCCGATTTATCGGGATTCGGAGGGCAAAGCAACCATTACAACTATTACAACCATTTTTCCTATCTTTGTATTCCTGAAAATCGTTTTCTATGACCCGATACATTGCTCCGTCGATTCTTGCAGCTGATTTCACCCATCTTCAGCAGGATATTGAGATCATAAATTCCAGCGAGGCTGACTGGATTCACTGTGACATTATGGATGGTGTATTTGTTCCCAACCTGTCTTTTGGTTTACCTGTGGTGCAAGCCGTCCGCAAGTATGCGCGGAAGCCGCTCGATGTACACCTGATGATGGTGGAACCTGAAAGGTATCTTGAAAAATTCAGGGATGCCGGTGCTTATCAGCTTACCGTTCACCAGGAAGCCTGCATTCATCTGCACAGTACCTTGCATGAAATCAAAAGACTTGGCATGAAGGCCGGGGTAGCGTTAAATCCGCACACCCCTGTAACTACGCTTGAGGATATCATAGCGGACCTCGACCTGGTTCTGATTATGACGGTAAACCCGGGATTTGGAGGACAGCAATTCATTTCTCAATCCTATGCCAAAATACGAAAACTCAGAAAGCTCATTGATTCATCGGATTCTCAGGCGCTGATTGAGGTTGACGGTGGAATTACCCTCCAAAATGCCGGCATGCTTTTTGAAGCCGGGGTAAATGTACTGGTTACCGGTACTACGGTTTTTTCTGCTGAGGATCCGGTTGAAACCATTCGGAAACTGAAAAATGCCGGGCAGTGAATGTTGTGAACACGGATCCTATTTGTTAACTTTGCTGCCGGAAGTTCTTTGAAAAGTAGTTAGAATTTAGAAGTTGGTAGTTAGTAGATGGAATTTTGTTGTTTGTTGATTTAAAATCACCAAACCTGCCTGCCGGCAGGCAGGTCAATAAATACTAATGGGGCTGTTTTGGTTTTGACAGCAAGACAGCAGGTAAGCAAGCATGCCGGGCCACGCACAGCAACCCGTAATCTGCGGTGCAGATCTATAAATGGCGAAGCTAATTACGCGCTCGCTGCTTAATCGAACAACAGTAGATTAGGCAATATCCCGGCACCAGGTGTCGGGACGGGCTGTCTCTCCGTTGCCACGTCCTGCCGCGGCGGATCAAGAGACACATCAAAAGCGGGAATAGTCCGGTTAACTCCCTTGCCACCGGGCGAAATTTAAGGGGATAAGGCTTTGGTCGGTTGCCTTTTACCAGCCATTACCCGACAATCAAAACTTGGCTAAGCATGTAGAAAACTTATGGGCTGATTGTTTGGACCCGGGTTCGAATCCCGGCAGCTCCACGCAGTGGAGATGATCCCGACAGGATCTGTCGGGATTTTGTTTTGGTACAAAACAAACCGGGAGGAGAAGTTTATCCCGATATAGTCTTTCTTACGAGGCACGAGTTAGAAAGACTTAATCGGGAAATCCCGGCAGCTCCACAAAAGACCCCGACCCGACGGCCGGGGTCTTTTGTTTTTACCAATCATTACCGTTAACTATCCGAATTATTTACTAACAAAATTGAACCGGGCTTTATCGCACATCAATTATTTTTCTATATTTATCTGAGAAAATTAAAATTGCCTGAGTCAATCAAGGGATTGCCAGATGAATTTGTTTTCTTCATGCTGAAAATTTGTGGCAAAGAGAAAAGAAATCATCGGAAGATTTTCCTTAGACCGGGCAATATACTGAAGGGTAAAGAAATAGTGCAGGATTATTAATGGTTTTATCAACCTGGTGTGTATTTACTAAATCCGTTTTTGTTTTCTTTCCTCTCATAATTTGTCTTATTTATTGAATTCCACATATTTGTGACAAACCAAAAATTTACAACCAATATGATGCAACATTTCAACAATATTCGGTTGCCGATACTGCTATATCTGATCGGGCTGACCTGCATGAACTGTGAAGACCATCAGGAACGGTACGAAGATCCTCCATGGCTTGGGGGCTCAAACATTGAAACCCTTGAAAAAACGGGAAAGCATAATATTTTTCTGGCCCTGATGGAAAAAGCCGGATACGCTGATCCTATTGAAAAAACATTGTTCACCCTGTTTGTTCCTTCAGACAGCGCCTTTGAAAAATACTTTGAAAGAAGGGGTATCCAGGCTGTTGATGATCTTACGGAAGAACAGGCCAAACAGCTTTTTACCCTTCATATTCTGAACAATCCACGCTCACGGTATTTCCTGATCTATGAATATGTGTTTAATGAATTTCAGGGACCTGACGGCGAATATGCCAGTCTCTTTTTCAGGAAGCACACCCGATCTACCTCTTTCCCCTACAAGGAAACGGTTCGCTATTCCACCTCAACCCAGGATGCGGGAACTGAGCTCACCATATATGGATTAGATAAATTGCTGCCCCTGTTTTCCGATGAATATATGAGTGATGTCGCCGGCGCACCCGATGGCAGCGATTATACTTATATGTACCCGGGCACCGCATGGAGCGGACTGCAATGGCACGATGCCAGGGTAACCGAGCAGGAAGTGCGCACCTCCAGTGGTTTTATCTATTACATTGACAGGGTAGTAGCGCCTCCTCCCAGCATTGAAGAATATCTCATGGCAAACCAGGATACCTTTGGAATCTTTTATGATATTGCACAACGGTTTGCTGAATACGGATCTTCAAGGATCAACCAGATCACCAATGAAATGGAATTCAGGAAAAGCTATCGAAGCATATGTGATTTTGCAAATGAATATGGGCCCTTCCCGTCCAATGAATTTGAAAAAAAGGATATGTTCAGCATGTTTATTCCGCAGGATGACGTCTTAAAGCCATATCTCGACAACACCGTTTATCAATATTATTCATCCCTCGACAGTGTTCCTGAAGTGACTTTGTTTTACATTCTTCAGTCTCATATGCAACAAAGCCTGCAACTCGCCTCAAAGATCGAAAAGAATTATTTTAATGCCTTTGGCGATGTGATCCGGATCAATCCATCCATCGATATTGTAAAGACCTTTATGTGCAGTAACGGGATTATTTATGGTATGAACAGGGTGCTGGAATCCAATGCATTTTCCTGCGTGCCCGGACCCTTGTTTTACAACGGCGACTATAGCCAGTTCATGTATTTCCTCATCGAGGCCAATGTGCTAACGGCTCTTTCCAACCCCGGATTGAATGTAACCCTGTTTGCCCCGGATAATGAGGCCATGGATGAGTATGGGATCCGGTATGTCCCCGACAACCAGAATTTTGAGGTTAAGGATGAGGACGGCCTGTGGAGGGACATGATTGATGATGAAATATTGTCATTTGTACAGGACCATTTTCTCTACGCTGAGCCTGGCAGTATTCCATCGGAAGGTTTTATCGAGATGCCTTCCGGAAACCATCTAGCTATTTACAGCAATACCGAATTTGCCATGGGAGGCAACGTTGAGTCAGACGATCAGGTAACCATTACCGGCCAGCATGAATCCGGATGCAACAATGGTATGCTGTATTATATCGATAACGTTATCAAGGCTCCAAAAAGAAATTTTTATCATTACATTGCTGAAGATCCCGACCTGTCTGATTTTTATAATCTGCTGGTGGAGGCTGATCTGGTTGGTGTTACAACCGATCCGGCTACCCTGGATACGGTAGTGTTTCTTAAGTTCACCGGCATGAGCGATAAATGGACCGGTTTTATCCCGACCAATACGGCGCTTGCATCGGCTGTAATCCCCATGGATCAGGATGATGATCCCGATACCCTTGTTCATTTTATTGAATATCATTTTATCCAGGGAGAATCAATATTTGATGACGGACGGGTGAGCGGAAGTTTTCCCACGCCTGTCATTGAGGCCATAACCGGTGAAGGGATAAACTATGTAATGCTGGATGTGGCCAATACTAAAAACTCCCTTGTTGTTACGGACAAGATGGGACAGTCAGTGACGGTTCCGCATGCCACAGCCAACAATCTGGTTCAGAAAGGCGTGATCCATAAGATCAATTCCGTTTTGTATGATAAACAATGGAATTAACAGAAAAATATTGAATTTATAAGGTCTTCATAATAACGCTAAAGCATGAATTACCCCATGATGACAACAAAGTCAAACCATTACCTGACAGCTTTGACACTCTTGCTGCTGATATCGGGTGCCTTGCATGCACAAACGATCGTCCTGAAAGGGCGTATTACCGATGCCGGCGATAAGAGCACGCTGGTTGGGGCCAATGTTGTTGAAGTCGACAAGAACGGACGGTATATAAAAGGCGCCATTGCTGATGTCAATGGCAATTATGTACTGGAAGTAAGTTCATCCCAGGCCATTGTCCAGGTATCCTTTATAGGTTATATTAAACAAACCTTTGAGGTCGGAAAAATAACCCGGCTTGATGTGGCGCTTGAACCGGAATCCATCCAGATGGCAGGGGTGGTCATCACCGGTGAAAGAATGGGAAATGACGGCGTTGTCCCTATACGTGACAGGATAACAGCGGTCTCGCGGATTGAGCTTTCGGACCTGAAAGGCTCATCCTCAACAACCGTCGAAGAGATGATCCAGGGACGGCTAGGCAACGTGGATATTACGCAATTGTCAGGCGACCCCGGCGCAGGCTTAAATATAAGGATACGCGGGACAGCCTCGTTGAACGCACGCAACCAACCCCTGATCGTAGTGAATGGAATTCCTTATGAAACGCAGATAGATGAGAGTTTTGACTTTGCCCAGGCCGACGTTGATAAATTTGGCAATCTTATCGATGTTGCCCCGGAGGATATTGAATCGATTGAAGTATTGAAAGACGCTGCCGCAACGGCCATCTGGGGATCCAAAGCTTCAAACGGAGTGCTGATGATCAATACCAAACGCGGCATTAAGTCGCCTCCGGTGTTTCAGTATAACTTTAAGGTTACCCGGGCGCACGAGCCACCACACATCCCTATGCTTGACGGACCAGGTTATGCGCGCCTGATTACGGAAGCCCACTATAATGTTACCTACAATACTTTCAGCAATGATGAGATAGCCTACCGGCCCAATGATGAAGAATGGGATCAGTATTACAATTTTGCCCAGAATACGGACTGGATTGAAGAGATTACCAGGGTAGCCTATACCCTCCAGAACAACTTTTCGGTTAGGGGCGGTGGCGCCAAATCGAAGTACAATCTTTCCATGGGCTATATGGATGAAGAGGGCACAACAGTTGGTACCGGACTGAAAAAGTTTAACATGCTTACGGCGCTGGACTATGACTTGTCGTCAAAATTGCAGTTCAGAACCGACATCCTGTTTACCCGTTATGATCAGGATGAAACTTATGCCCATAAATTCAGCGACGGATTTGAATACAGCAAGGACAATTTTCGCACAAAGGTTTATGCAAAAATGCCGAATATGTCAGTCTACGAGAGGGATACAAACAATGTAGTCTACGATGAT
>Ga0105099_10001125_pt1 | contig 17183 bp, 8 predicted proteins | sample PPLLak3cmMay2015_2_FD_79138 | JGI IMG/M metagenome (GOLD analysis project Ga0105099, IMG submission 79138) | Freshwater sediment microbial communities from Prairie Pothole Lake near Jamestown, North Dakota, USA - PPLs Lake P8 Core (1) Depth... | ecosystem: Environmental > Aquatic > Freshwater >... | reverse complement strand
GTGGATCCCGATTGGGTGCAAACCGACGCCAGCCAGCGGATGGCCACCTATACCAACCTGTCGCCGGGGTGGTACCGGTTCCGGGTGAAGGGATCGAACAATGACGATGTCTGGAACCAGACAGGAGTTTCCCTGCAGGTGTACATCCGGCCGGCCTTCTGGCAAACGATCTGGTTCCGCGGGGCTCTCCTGCTTCTGGTCCTGGGGGTCACCTATTATTTCAACCGGCGTCATCTGGAAAACGTGCGTCTGAAAACAGAACTCTCGGCCGCCCATGACGCCCAGATGTCGATCATGCCGCAACGCGATCCGGTTCTGGAGGGCCTGCAGGTTTCAGCCCTATGCATTCCGGCGAGCGAAATCGGCGGCGATTTTTTCGATTACATCTGGCTCGATCAAACCCAATCCCGTTTCGGGATCGTGGTCGCCGATGTTTCCGGAAAAGCGATGAAGGCGGCGATGACGGCACTTTTGACCAGCGGCATGATCTACTCCAGAACCGATGAGGCCGGATCCATCTCCGAAATCGTCACCAGCCTCAACCGGACCCTGTTTCGGAAAACGGAACGGAAGATGTTCACCGCCCTGTGCCTGGCAGCAATCGACCTCCACAGCCGGGAGTTCTCCTTCGTCAACGCCGGGTTGAATGAACTGATCCGCAAGCGGGAGGGCCGGGTCGAACTCATCAAGCGGAAAGGGGAGCGGCTGCCGCTCGGAGTCAGCGATAAAACCGATTACGAGGAGCAGCGGTGGCCCCTGTTGGCGGGCGATGTGTTGCTGTTGTACACGGATGGATTGACCGATGCTCAGAATGAGAAGGGGGATTTCTTCGATACCGGCGGCGTACTCCGCGGACTGGAAGAGATTGATACCAATACGTTATCGGCCCGAGAGATCAAGGAGGCGCTGATCCAGAAGGTGAAAAAGTTCGCGGGCGAAGGTCGTCCCCAGGACGATATCACCCTGGTCGTCATCAAGGTGACAGCAGTTGATTCACCACTGCGACAGATCCGTCAGTGACCGACGGTAGTCCCCTTTACGAAAGCGATTTCAGAGCATCCAGGATCTGGTCGACCTCGGTCATCCGGTTGCAGATGTGGAAGGAAACGCGGATCGAATTCAACCCCCCTTCATTCACGGTCCGGACGCGGATTCTCTTGCCGGTAAGGAATTCGTTGATCTTTTTGAAATCGTGCTTGTCCATCCGGAAGCCGATGATCGCCGATCGGTATTTTTCCTCTTCGGGCGAGAGTCGCTCCACACCAGGGATCTCTCCGAGCCCCCGGTAGAATCGTTCAGCCAGGGAGTGATTGTGGGACCAGATGCGTTCCATGCCGATGATCTGCACGAATTCCACCGCTTTTCCCAGGGCGTAGAACAGGGCGTCGTTCTGGGTCCCGTATTCGTAGCGCTGGGCGGTCGGATGCAGCGTCATCGTACCCTTGGCGATATCGTTGGCTTCGGTCGAAAATCCGCCCACCGTAAGCGGCCGTATGGCATTGAGAAGGCCGTCGCGGACGTAGAAGAAGCCGGTCCGCTTGGGGGCCATCACCCACTTGTGGGTGCTGGCCGTGTAGAAATCGGCGCCGCTTTCGACGATGTCGAAGGGAATGCAGACCGGCGCCTGGGCGCCGTCGAGCGCGAACCAGATCCCTTTGGAACGGGCCAGGTCGGAGATCTCCCTGGCGGGGAAGATCTGGCCGGTCGTACAGGAGACATGGCTGATCAGGATCAGTCGGGTGCGCTTGCTGATCAGGCGGTTGATGCGGTCGACATTTCCCAGGCCGTTCTTCAAGTCGGGATCGAAAATGCGGATGATGATACCGTCCCGCTGCATGCGATTGAGAAGACCGGAATTGACGGCCACATGCTCGTGGGTGGAGGTGATCACCTCGTCCCCTTTTTTCAAGGGCAGACCGTTGATGATCTGGTTGATCCCCTCGGTGGCGCAACTGATCAGCGCGATCTCCTCCTTCCGGCATTTTTTCCCCAGCAGGGCGGCCAGTTTTTCCTTGGTTTTCGTCCACTCTTCCTCGTTGCGGCCGGCCGATGGGGCACGTTCCTCCTCCCTCGTCCATTCGATCAGGTTGTTCAATACCGGAAACGGACAGGCGCCGAGACCGCCGAAGTTCAGGTAGGTCCAGCCGGGATCGAGGAGAAACTGATCGCGGACCAGATCCCAGAACACATCATCGGCTTCAGCCGCGGCCGCTGTCTGCAGGGCGGAGAGCGAAGCCGGCCGGCCTGAGGCGTGCCAGGCCATCCCGCCCAGTAACGCTGTCCCCCATCGAAAGAACTCCTTTCTGTTCATGTCATTCCCCTTCAAAACGTTTTTTTTCCCACCGTCAAGGATACCTCGGCGGTTTTTTTTATTCAATCGTTTTTATTTGAGCCGGGGGAACGAAATATGATCCGGTTCACTTTCAATTCCGTATCGCCGTTGAATATGATCTCTACGCCTTTCCGGGAATAATGCCAGTGTTCGCCGTCCAGGAACACATCTCTTCGTTCCGGAAAGCCGACCAGAGTCTTCACCTCTTCCGGTTTCATCCCGATGGCGACGGCTTCGAATTGGGTTTTCTGGAGTTGGCTCATGGTGACTTTCCGCTCATTACCCTTGAAGAATGGACAGGGGGCATGTCACGCCCCCTGTCTGCGGTTGATGTAACCGGTTTATATCCGGATGATGATGCCCAGACCGACGTGGGGGAAGGAGGGGTTGACGGTGAGTTTGGTTGTCTTGGCTGCGGCTTTCCCGGCGGTGGCGGCGGTGAAATTATAATTGTCCCAATTGTCGAGCAAGCCATTGTATTTTCCGGAGGTCCACGACCAATCATAGGTTTTGGCGGGGCAGTAATAATAGCGGGCTTCCAGGAAGAGGGTGATCGCTTTGGACAATTTGATGTCGAACATGCCGCCCAGGTTGGCGCCGATCCCGTTCCATTTCTGGTCGATTTTCACCGGAATCTTGAAGTGGTCGATCTCCTCGATGGTGACGTAGTAGGTGAAAATCCACGGCCAGATGATGACCGTGATGGTCGTGCTGTACTTGCGGTAATCGGCATAAACCGCGTGGGAATTGGCCTGCAGCGAATTCATGAAGTAGGTGGGGCCGCCGGAGAGGGTGAAACCGATTTTTCCCTTGCCGAAGCGCTTGAAGAAATTGAGGCTGATCGGTGTGGTCCCCAGCTTGCCGGTTCCTGAATACTCGTATTTCTTTTCCCCGTGAATGATATCCGGATCATCGTGCAGGTCCCAGGTTTGCAGCGAGGACGATTTCGTGGTCAGATCCTGGGAGAAGATGCCGCCCATCAGTTGCAGCCCCATGGTGTCGTTCAGGTAGAACAGGAGAGACCCGCCGTACATGGGCCCGCCGCTCTTCGACTTGACGGTCAGGTCGGTCGTCTCGTTGTAGTTCTGAAAGGCTCCCTGGGCCCAGGTATCCCGGTACTGCGACGAGTTGTTGATTTCGCGCAGGCTCCAGCCGCCGAAGAGCGAAAAACCGATTTTCCCTTTTTTCTTGGGTTTTTCCGGTTCGACCGGGGCTGGGGCGGTTTCCTGTTCCTGCTCGGCGACGGGTTTCACCACCGCTTCTTCTTCCTTTTCCTGGGCAGTCAGACCGCTGGGTCCCAGGACCAGCAAGGTCAGCGGCAGGATGATCAGAAGGGCTTTTGATAATCTGTTTTTTTTACTCATTTTTCTTTCTCCTTTTATTCTTTAATCAGAAACGATGCCAAGTGCCGGATCGCTTCCGCAAACCGGCCGTTTTTGTGATTGACCTCTATTGACAACCGTTTCCATGGTTTTTTGATACTTCTGTGTCGTGACGGGAAAGGCTCAATTCGTTCACCATGACCAGTTCACAGTGAACTGAATTCCCTGTATAATGGGGCCATGTACTACTTGTTGTATGAGAAAGAGGGATCCCTCAAGAAATTCCCCCTGACCAAGGGGGAGATCACGATCGGGCGCGGGTGGGGGAGTGACTTGAGACTGACGGGGAAGGATATATCGAAGAACCACTGCCGGGTGAAGCTGTCGAAAGACCACCTGCTCATCACCGATCTTAGGTCCAGGAACGGCACCTTCGTCGGCGACACCCGGATCGACGAGGCGAAGATTGCCCTCAACAACTCCTTTGGCGTCGGTTCCACCGAGTTCTATTTCAAGCTCGGGGACATCCGGGAGTTCAATCTCTCCAAATCTCTTTCCGACCTCTACTCGGGGCTGGCGCGGGCTCGTCGTGCCGAGGCCGAAAAGGAGCCCGACACGGAATTGCGCGGCAATCGCCTGGAATCGGCGTTGCAGGTTATCGCCGAGCGCGCTCTCCTCGACGATGAACTGCCGGCTTTCCTCCGCCAAGCCGGTCACCACCTGGATAAGACCCTGGCCTCCGGAGCGATCTGGTATTTTGCGGCCGGGATGCGATACAGGCTCTATTTCCGCCTGCCTTTCGCCGAGGAGGCTCTGGAGTTGGTCGATCCAGAGAAGCTCATTGAGAAGGGATCAGCTGTGATCGCAGGGAAGGAAATTTTTGCCCAGCGGTTCTCCTCAGCTCTTCCCGGAATCGATCACTTCCTCCTCTGCGTTCACACCGGCGGGAAACACCGTCCGTTCGACCCCGCCGATTTTTTTCCCCGGTTGCTGGAAATCATCGAGGTGCAATTGAAATTGACCACTTCCAGCTGCTGGATGACCCAGTCTCCGGCGCTCCTGTTCGAAGGCCCCGGATTTACGATCACCGGAGCCGCACCAGTCTTGAAAAAGACGGTCGACCTGGCTCGGAAAATCGCCGCGAAATCGAGTTTCGTGCTGATCCTGGGGGAGAGCGGCACCGGGAAAGAGCTGATCGCTCGGATGATCCATTACCTGTCAAAGCGGAAGGATTTCGTGGCCTTGAACTGCGCCGCCATTCCCGCCACCCTTCTTGAAAGTGAATTGTTCGGCTATGAGCGCGGCGCCTTTACCGATGCCCGGCAGCGCAAGATCGGGAAAATCGAGGTGGCTTCGGGAGGAACGCTACTACTGGACGAGATCGGCGACATGCCCCTGGAAACGCAGGCGAAACTGTTGCGGGTGATCCAGGAAAAAGCCATCGTCCGTCTGGGGGGCAACGAAACCATCGCCGTCGACCTGCGCATCATCGCCATGACCAATCGTAATCTGACCGAATGGGTCCAATTGGGTCGATTCCGCCAGGATCTCTATTTCCGCCTGAGGATGCACCAGATCACCATGCCCCCTCTGCGCGAGAGAAGAGAAGATATTCCGCACCTGATCCGTCATTTCACAACGGTCAGCTCCCGCCGCAACGGGATCTCCCCGGCCGGTTTTTCCGAAGAGGTGGAAGATATCCTGCTCCGCTACGACTGGCCCGGCAATGTGCGGGAACTGGAAAACGAGATCAACCGCATCGTCGAAACCATCGATGACGGAGAGGTGATCGGCCGCCATCACCTTCTTCCCGATATCGTCGCCGGCGTGCCTGGTCCTGAACCAGAAAGGTTGGCGACCGTTTCCCCGCGCAAAGCGCAGGCTTTGCAGGAAGAAAAAGCGATGATCGCTGCGCTTATGCGGAAACACGGCGGCAACAAGATGCGGGCGGCGCGGGAGCTGGGGATCACCTACCGCGGGTTCCTGAAGAAGGTCAAACGGCTGGGGATTTCCTGATTCAGATTGCTTCCAAAGCGGCCGTTATCTCCGTTCTATTTAAAAAACTGAATCAGATATCGAATGAAATTCCCAGTGAAACCGGAATGAAGAAAATGATATCAGTATTGCCAACGAATTTTACTTCCCCCAGTAATTTCAATTTGTTTCCCAATGGAAATTCCATCCCTGCTCCCGCCATGAATCCCAAAAGCGTGCCCCCTTTTTGAGAACTGTAGGAAGTAAAATAGGGTCCAATATAGTGGAAATCTCTATCTGATGCAAAGCAGACGCCCGCAGCCGCCAGAACATAGAATCCGGATGCTTTTTTCTGCAGGAAGGTTCGGTATCCCCCCAAGATTGAAAAAAAGGTTGCCGGACTATAACTGGAGTTCTTTCCAAAAAAACTGGAATAGTGAACATCCAGAAGCAAGGCGGAAGATGTGCTCAATTGATAGAGTCCCCGTCCTCCGAAATCAAATCCGATTTTCCATCCCTCAGCCAGATCTGTTATGGCAAAATCCACGCCTCCAAGGAAGGCGATACTGAGTGATTTTCCCGCATTTGCTTCTACAGAAAACCCGGCAATCGTCAATGTCGCCAGCAGAAGAACAATTCCCATTTTTTTGATCATTTCTTTTCTCCTTTTAGAGGATTATGAGGTATTTATCCATAACTCCTCTTTTTCTGGAAATCATTTTCCATGCCAAAAATACCTGTTTTTTCGGTTTTGGCTATCATTTTGCAAAACACTGATTGGCTGAGGTTTTGTGTCGTTTTATTTCGCAAAAATCAAGGTGCGGATCTAGGAAGGATACCGGAATTATTCACGGTGATTGTTCACTGTGAATAATAAAATAAAATTGGTTCATACATTTCCTGATTCACATTTCTGCCAATTCGCTGGCGATCTCGTTGAGCGAAGGTCTGAGGCCGGGGTCCTTGGCGAGCGTGCGCATGATCAGGCCGACGAGGCCGACGGGGAGGTCGGGGCGGATGCCGCCCAAAGGGTCGGGAGGGTGTTCCTGGATCGTTTCGGGGAGGTCGAAGGGCTTGCAGGCGGCGAAGGGGCGGATGCCGGCCAGCATCTCGTAGGCGATCATCCCCAGGGAATAGATGTCACTGGCCGTGGTTTCCCGGCCGCGGATCTGTTCCGGGGCCATGTAGGCGAGGGTGCCGACGAAGGTACCATACTCGGTTTCGGTGGCCTGGAAAGTGGGTTTGGCGGTGCCGAAGTCGAGGAGTTTCACGAAATCGAATCGACCCTCCCGTTCCGGCAGCATGATGTTGGCCGGCTTGAGATCGCGGTGGATGATGCCGCGGCGGTGCAGCTCGCCCAGCACGTCGACCAGTTGCAGCAGAATGGGGGCGGCGTCGGGCAGATCGAACCGGCCCCAGCGGGATATCCGTTCGGCCAGGGTGATCCCCTCCAGGTGCTCCATGACGATATAGAAGGTTCCCTCCTGCTCGCCGCGGGAGAGGACGCGGACGATATGGGGATGGTCGATCAGGTCGATCAGGGCACCCTCCCGCTTGAAGCGCTGGAGGGTGAGTTCATCGGCGAAGTGTTCCTTTTTCAGGATCTTGACCGCCACCTTTTCGCGGCTGGAGAGGAGGCGGTGGGCGCGGAAAACGGTGGCCATGGCGCCGTAGCCGATGATCTCTTCGAGGACGTAGGGACCGACGAGTCTTTTTTTTCTCCAGTAGGTGAAGAGGAAGAAGAATCTGCGGATGAAGAGGGTGAGGAGGTAGAGAATGGCGAGCCCGGCCAGGGCGGCGGCGATGCGGAACCAGGTGGTCTGCCAGAAGAAGGGGAGGACGCGCAGGTCGAGGGTTGCCCCCTTGAGGTTCCAGACTCCGTCGCCGTTGCAGGCCCGGACGCGGAAGCGGTACCGGCCCGGCGGTAAACCGGTATAAGAGATGAAACGGGGCTGGTTTCCCCCGATCTCCAGCCAGTCACGATCGTATCCCTCCAGACGAATCAGAAAATGGACCTTATTGGGATGAATGAAATCTACAACTGTGAAATGAATCTCCAACCGTTTGGTTCCAGCGGGGGCCACAACACTGTGAATCTGATCCTTATCCGATCCGTCAGCAACCACCCTTTCGATATGAACCGGAGGGGGATCTAGGTGAAATTGAAGATTCTTCGGATCGATCATCACCAACCCATCCATATTGCAAAACCAGATCCTGCCGTCACTATCTCGCAACGAGGAGTGGATACTGGAATTCCCTTCGATGTTGGTCATCCCGTCGCGCGTATCGAATAGCAGAGGGTGCAGTTTTTTAATCTTTCCCTCTGCTGATGCCAGCAATTTCTTTTTTTCGATTGCCATGATTCCATGATTGGTCGAAAGCCAGAGGCGGCTGTCATCGTCTTCCTGAATCGCCAGGATATCAGGGTCAGCCAATCCATCAGCGACCTGGAAAATATGAATATTATCCTTCTGAATCAGGCCCAATCCCCCATAGCATCCCAGCCACACATTTCCGTCCCGGTCCCGAAAAATATCCACGATAGGGAGTTCGCTGATCATGGAGTCGGGAAAAAGCTGCGTGATTTTTCCCGACTTTAGGAGGAACAGGCCTTGATTCGTTCCGATCCATATTGATCCATCTGGGAATGGTTTCATGGCCCCGATCGTCGAACTGGGAATTTTTGCACCGATATTCCTGAGTAATTTGAAATTCTCTGGATCTAATTGGATGATTTCCCGGTTCGAGAGGATGATCCAGCATTCTCCACGGGTATTTTGAACCATTCGTTCGATGCTGTGTTGGAAACCCCGATTTAATTTTTGAACCCTACGCCGATCATCGGCAATGGCAATCGGTCCACCCGGAAATACCAGGAAATACTTGTGGTTGATCAGTGGGTATACCTGCGGATTAGAGCCATTTCTTTTCCATCCTGAATCAAGGATCAACCGATTCCCGGCCAATTCGAACCACTGAGTACAGGCATCCGAAAAAGCTCGGAGAACTCCCTTGTGATCGAGAAACACCAGGCGGAGCGAGTTACAGGTATTGACCGGATCGGTGTGGAAAACGGAAATCCGAGGTTTATTGAAACGGACCAGGCCGTATCGCAGCCCTCCCCAGATATTTCCCCAACTGTCTTCAAATATACTGAGGCACTCGCTGGCGATGCGACTACTCTTTTCTAGATTCGGTGTCCCGGTCAAGGAAATTCTGCCCGGCCCTGCTGTGGAGGCAATCCAAAGGTTGAGATCTTTGTCGATACAAATGGTATTATTCGACCAGCTATTGGTTTTTATGGGCAGAATTGAGTCCCATTTTTTCTCCGGACAATTCAAGTGAGCAATCCCTTCGGGTGAATAAATCCATACCGATTGTTTATGGTCTAAAAAGAATTGGCAATACTGATAACTGTTTTGAAAAGGAACCCCGGTTATAAAAGCGATTGACTCGTGGTGTTTTTCATTAGAATGGAAAAATCCCAAGTCTGTTGCAATGACCCAATCATTCCCATGTTCAATGACATCAAAAATGGTCTTCCAGCCTCTGTCACTCCAGTCAATCACCCGTTCCAGTCTGCCGCTATCCTGAAAGTGCCAGGCACTGAGTTCGGAATTGAACAACCATACCCCCCCTTCCCTGTCTTCCATGATTTTGAAAAAATTGGGATCTCGATGGATGAATTTCGCTTTCTCTTTTGTATAGATCGCAACACCATTATTGGTGAGCAACCAGAGCCTTCCCGATCGGTCCTGATGGATATCCGTCAGGCCCACTTTTTCCATGACAGACCGCGGTACAGAAGATGGTGAATCCGATACGATACCGATACAATCAATATTGATTATCCAAAGATTCCCATCTCGATCGACAAAAAGTTGGTTTACCTGGCCAATACGACGACCATTTTCAAAAAAAAAGAAATTCTGGAAGTGAACTCCATCGAATCTCGCCAGGCCGTTTCCGGTGCCAATCCAGATGTACCCACTCCGGGTTTGGGCGATACAGGTGATCGTATTCTGCGGCAACCCGTCCTCCAACCGCCAGGTTTCGACAAGATACCGGTCGACAGGGATATAAGGGGCGAGGGCGGAAAGTCGGGAAAAACCGAACAGCAAAAAAATGGTGACATAGGTCGTCAAGGACCATCGCGATTCGGAGGTGCCCTTCATCTATTCTTCTCCTGCATATCACGGCTCGGTTCGGGTGGTTTTTCGGATGGCCTGGATGTCCGGCCGCAGGCCGGGGTCCTTGGCGAGCATGCGCATGATCAGGCCGACGAGGCCGGCGGGGAGGTCGGGGCGGATGCCGCCCAAAGGGTCGGGAGGGTGTTCCTGGATCGTTTCGGGAAGGTCGAAGGGTTTGCAGGCGGCGAAGGGGCGGATGCCGGCCAGCATCTCGTAGGCGATCATCCCCAGGGAGTAGAGATCGCTTTTCGCCGTCTCCTGGCCATGGATCTGCTCGGGGGCCATGTAGGCGAGGGTGCCGACGAAGGTGCCGGACTCGGTCTCTGTGGGTTGGAAAGTGGGCTTGGCCGTGCCGAAGTCGAGGAGTTTCACGAAGTCGAAGCGTCCCTCCCGGTCCAGGAGCATGATGTTGGCCGGCTTGAGATCGCGGTGGACGATGCTGCGGCGGTGGAGTTCTCCCAGCACGTCGGTGAGCTGGTGCAAGATGGGGATGGCGTCGGGGAGTTCGAAGCGGCCCCAGCGGGCGATCCGTTCGGCCAGGGTGATCCCCTCCAGGTGTTCCATGACTGTGTAGAAGCTTCCCTCGTGTTCGCCGCGAGAGAGGACGCGGACGATGTGGGGATGGTCGAGGAGGTCGATGAGGGCGCCCTCGCGCTTGAAACGCTGCAGGGTGAGGGGATCGCTGAAGTGCTCTTTTTTCAGGATCTTGACGGCCACTTTTTCCTTCTGAGAGAGGAGGCGCCGGGCACGGAAAACGGTGGCCATGGCGCCGTGGCCGATGACCTCTTCGAGGACGTAGGGACCGATCAATCTTTTTTTGCGCCAGTAGGTGAAGAGGAAGAAGAAGCGGCGGAGGAAGAGGTAGAGGAGGTAGAGGACGGCGAGGCCAGCCAGGGCGGCGGCGATGCGGAACCAGGTGGTCTGCCAGAAAAAGGGGAGGATGTTCAGCTCAAGGCTGTCTCCGGTGGTGTTCCAGACCCCGTCGCCGTTGCAGGCGGAGACGTGGAAGCGGTAGCGGCCGGGCTTGAGATTGGTGTAGTCGACGAACCGTTCCCGTCCGGGTGGCACCTCGATCTCGCGGCGGTCGAAACCCTCCAGTTGGTGGCGGAAGCGGACCTTGTGGCTGGCGGCGAAATCGATGGCGGTGAAGCGGAGGCGGAGTCTTCCCAATCCCGGACCGATCTGCAGATCGGTGCCGGTCAGTTCACTGCCGTCGGCCTCGACGCGGTCGATGAAGACGGGGGGCGGCCGGTCGTCGATGCGGACGGCCTTGGGGTCGATCACCACCAGGCCGCCCATGGTGCAGAACCAGATCCGGCCCCGGTCGTCAACGATGGACGAATCGGCGCTGGCATTGCCCTCGATGTTTTTCAGACCGTCGCTCTGGTCGAACAGCAAGGGGTAGAGCTTTTCGGCTTGACCGGCGGCTACCGCCTCCAGTTCGGTTTTGGCCACCCGCATGATGCCATGGTTGGTGTTCAGCCAGAGGAAACCTGATTCATCCTCCTGAACGGAGAGGATATCCCTGTCGAGAAGACCGTGGGCGGTCGAGAATTGAAACAGGGTTTCGCCCCGGCAGCGGAAGAGACCGCCGTAGGCCCCCAGCCAGATCGTCCCCGCTTTGTCCTCGAAAATGTCGACGACGCCCGATCTTGCCAGCGTTTGATCGGAGAATGGGATGGTGAATCGGCCGCCCGCATGGATGGTGACGCCGGAGGCGGTGCCGATCCAGAGAATGCCGCGCGACTCGATCCGCAGATCCCGGATGTTGTCGCCCGACAACCCGTCCTGAGTGGAAAATATCCTCACTTCCCCACGGCGGTAGCGAACCAACCCATAGCGGGTTCCCGCCCAGATTGTTCCGTCCTCCTCCTGCACGAGTCCCTCCAGAGAAGCGGACAAGGGCAACGGAATCTCTGTTGAGGGCTTTTCCAGTGTTTCGGCGAATCGGATCAGATGGGATTCGCTCGTGGTCCAGTACAGACCCTCTTTGTCCTGAGCCAGGAAGCCGCTGAGCGTATTGATGCCGCTGCGGAATTTACCCGATTTATAGGTGATCTTGTTGCTTTCATCACTGGTTACATGGATAGTACCATTCAGGTCCCGGAAAATCCGTCGCGGGTAGCGGAAAGTGAGGCCGTCGACCGTTTCGGGGATCGCCTCCACTCGGGGATTCCTCAGGCAGACAAGCCCCCGTTTCAGTCCGATCCAGAGGTTACCCCGGTTGTCCTCGCACAGACATTGAACCAGTGAGCCGATCTCCGGTAATGGGAACTTTTCCACAGATAAATCTGGATTGATCCGCAACAGCCTCCAGGTGGTCCCCACCCAGAGGTTGCCGTCGCGGTCCGCGAGGATTCGTTCGATGGTTTCATTCGGCTGGCACTGCCAAACTTGCCGCCAGCCGGTCCCGGGCGAGGTGTGGATCAAAAGTCTTTGCGAACTGGCATACCAGTTTCGGTCCAAACGGTCGAACAGGTAATGCCGGGGGGGGTCTTTCGCCGCCAGGGTTTCATCCGCTTCCAGCAGTTGGAAACGGCCCGCTTCCAGGCGATAGGTCCGGATCCCTCGGTCGGTAATGAAGACCAGGTCCCCCTTGTTGTCAAACCAATTTTGGAGGTAGGAAAAGCCCAGGGAAGCGAAGGAAGTGAAGTCCGCCGAGGTGTCGCTTTTCATCCGCTGGATGCCTTTGTCGGTGCTGATCAGAAGAGTGCCGGCGGCGGTTTCGAGATGCCTGCGGGGGACGAACGATTTCGATACCTGACGGAACTGTGTGCCATAGAACCGGAGAAGCCCCTTGGAGGTCAAGAACCAAACCTTTCCGGAACGGTCTTCGAAGATATCAAAAATATGCGATTCCCCGATGGGCAGGTCAGGGGTGAAAAAGGTGAAGGCTCCGTTCCGGCAGCGGATCAGGTCGGGGCTGGAGGCGATCCAGAGATTCCCTCTCCGGTCTTCGGAAAGAACGCTGATATCGTGAATCTTTTCGCCCGTTTTCATTTCGATATAGGAAGTAAAGCGCCAGCCGTCGAAGCGGGCCAGGCCGTTGCCGGTGCCGACCCAGAGGTAGCCGTCCCGGGTCTGGGTGATGCAGGTGACGACATTCTGCGGCAAGCCGTCCTCCAGTTGCCACATCTTGAATACATACCGGTCGACGGGAATCTTCGGATTCAGGGCGGTCAGGTGCAGAAACAGTGCGCAAACCGACAATAGGAACATATACCGTTTCGTCATCGATATCGCCATTGTATGCGAAACCAGGCCGGGTCTCAAGGGGAAAAGGGGGGGACGGGATATATGGTCGGCAATGTGGTCAGAACTTGTTCCGCCGAGGGCCTCTGCATTGGATTCTTGTTGAGCATATCCAGTACGAGCCGGTTCAATTCCTCGGGGATGTCCGGTCGGATCGAGATGGGGGGGGGAGGGTTGTTTCTCAGTATGGCGCGGTAAATTTGTAAGGTGGAATCCCCGCTGAAGGGTTTTTTTCCGGTCAGCATCTCGAAGAGGATCACGCCCAGGGAGTAGATGTCGGCGGAAGCGGCTGTCTCCTTGCCGGAGATCAATTCGGGGGGCATATAGGGGATTGTTCCCATGATCTGGCCGCTCTCGGTGAAATGGGTGGTTGCCAACTGCGAGCGGGCCAATCCGAAATCCAGCAGTTTGATCTCCGGTTTTTTGGCATTCAGCAGGAGAATATTCTCGGGTTTCATATCCCGGTGTAAAATGTTCTCCCGGTGCAATTCGATGAGGGCACTGCAAACCTGGGAGGTGATGATCAGGCTCTCCTCCCCGCTCAGGGCTCCCTCTTTTCTGATCTTCTCCCCCAGGTCGATCCCTTCCAGCAGTTCCATGACGATATACGGCTGCCGGTTGGACTCCCCCCTCTCGATAATCTTGACGATATGGGGGTGATCGATGCGGTCGATGACTCGGGCCTCACTGGCGAATCTTCTTTTCTGCATCTCGTCCATTTCGAGTTCCGCACGCAGCACCTTCATGGCATAAAAGTGTTTTTTATCGGTGAGGTGATGCACCCGGTAGACGACGCCCATCCCTCCCGAGCCGATCTGTTCGTCGATTTCATAGGATCCGAAAAACTTCTTCTTTTTCCAGAAAGCGACGAGCTTGGAATGGGTCCTCAAAAAATGGATGGTGAAGGTGGACAAGATGGTGAAGGTGAGCAGGGCCGCGATCCGGAACCACCAGGTCTGCCAGAAGGGGTGAGCGATCGTGATCCGGATGAAGGTCCCTTTTTCATTCCAGATGCCGTTGTTGTTCGCCCCCTTCACTCTGAAGAGATAACGTCCCGATTTCATCTCCCGGTAGGCGGCAAATCTCTGTGTGCCATCCCGGTAGGTCCAGTCGGGATCGAGCCCTTCCATTTTGAAGGCATAGCGATTCTTATCAGGAGATGAAAAATTCAAGGCCACAAATGTGAAGGAAAGATCGTTGGCGTGATGGGGCAGGTTCAATGTCCGGGTATCGAGAATGGATCTCCCCGGCGGTAACCCACTCACTGGTGGTTTTCCCCGGCCGAGGACCTGAAAACCAGTGATCCATACCGGGGGGGCATAGAGGTTGTCACGGATTGTTTCGGGATTCAGCATGTCGAGTCCGTGGATGCCGCCGAAATAGAGGCTGCCGTTTTTTGACCGGAAGAAGGCGCCCATGTTGTATTCCGAATTGATCAGGCCATCAGTGGTATCATAGTTCTTTATATCCAGCTTTTCGAGATTCAGCTTGGAAATTCCTCTGTTTGTGCTCAACCAGATATTGTGTCGAGAATCACCCAGAATCCCGTAGATCACGTTATTGGCCAGTCCTTCCCCCTGGCCGTACCGATCAAACCCCTTCCGGCCGGGATCGAGGCAGTTCAATCCGTCTAAAGTGCCCACCCACAACCTTCCCAGGTGGTCTGGAAAAATGGAAGTGACGCAGTTGTGGCTCAGGCTCCGATTCTCGTCAGGATGATGCAGGAAATGGGTGAATCGGCCGCTCCGGGTATCGAAGCGGTTCAATCCGCCGTGAAACGTACCGACCCAGAGAATCCCGGGTTCCCCCGTGTGAACGACATTGACACCATTGTAACTCAGGCTTGCGGGGTCGCCTTCCCGGTTCAAGAAATGGGTAAAAGTCATACTCTCGCGGTTCAACCGGTTCAATCCTCCGGAAAAACCGCCGCCATCGTGAGTGGCGATCCAGAGGGTCCCGGACTTGTCTTCACAGAACCAGACGATAAAATCACTGCTGATGCTGGTGGAATTATGGCTCTCATGGCGAAAACAGGTGAAGGTTCCCCTCTTTGGATCGAAGCGGCACAGCCCTCCGCCGTAGGTGCCGATCCACATCTCACCGAGATGGTCCTCGAACAGGGTGGTCGTCCGGTTCCGGCGCAGGCTGTCGGGAGCGCCGGGAAGTGTATGAGCAAAATCGGTGCGTCCGGTATGCGGATGGAAGCGGAGCAACCCTTTGTTGGAAGTTCCGATCCAGAGATTGCCGGACCTGTCCTCGCAGATGGAAGCGATGCTTTCTCTGGAGATGATTTCCGGCAGTGCTGGCGGTGGTGAAAGCTTGTATCGATCCGGGTTGTAGTAGTCCACGCCGCCGCCCTGCGTCCCCACCCAGAGAATCCCGGAACGGTCCTCGTAGATGGTCCGGACACTGTTGCTGCTCAGGCTTTGGGGTTGATCGGGGTCGGTCTGGAAACGGCGGAAGGAATTCCTGAAAGGGTCAATGGTGTGCAACCCGCCGCCAAAGGTGGCGATCCAGATGCGACCCGACCGGTCCTGCAAAACGGCTTTCACCTCGTCGTGGCCCAGTCCATCGGGAAGGTCGGGCCGGGCCCGGTAGTTCCGCCATTTTTTCGAGTCGGGCCGATGAAGGAAGAGCCCGTTCTTCCAGGAACCCAGCCAGACGCCTCCGGACTTGTCCCGATAGAGGGTGCGGAAGGAAACAGCGGGGGTGGGCTCTTTTTGGTCCGGCCATCCAGGCAGAGGCTCGATGGTATCACGGCTTTGCAGGTAGCGGAACAATCCCCATTCCGGCGAAGCGATCCACAGTACTCCCGGCTCGACTTCGCAGATCGCGGCGACCGGTTCCCCTTTGTTCTTCCCGGCTTGGCCGGAATTGAGATCATACCGGTATACCCGGTCTCTGTTCGCTCCCATCCGGTTCAACCCGCCGCCGGTGCCGATCCAGAGATTTCCCGATCCGTCCTCCGCGATGGCGGTGATAATATTGTCGTTGATCCTTTGGGGACCGATATGATCCATCCGGTAGCGGGCAAAGGAATCGGTGGCGGGCAGGTAGCGGTTCAATCCGGAAGTGGTACCGATCCACAGCGTTCCGCAGCGATCGACATGCAGGACGTTGATGAAACTGCCGCCGAGGCTGTTCGCATCCCCGGCGTCGTGCCTGTAGACCTCCACCTGGTACCCATCGAAGCGATTCAATCCGTCATCGGTGCCGAACCACATGAATCCATAGGTGTCCTGGACAATGCAATTGACCGTGCTCTGTGATAGGCCATCCTTGACCGATAAATGCTGGAATCGAATCGGCGCCGGATGCGAAGCGGGAAATACCGAAGCGGAGAAAAAAGGGACGATCCAAATGAAGAGAAGAGCACAACGACATTTACCCATTGGCCGCCGGTTTACTGATCCCCAGTTTTTTCATTTTCTTGTGGAGCCCCTGGTAGGTGATGCCCAGTTCGCGGGCGGCTTTCGAGATACTCCAGCCGTGACGGATCAGAAGGCTGATGATGGCTTCCTTCTGATTCATTGCGCCCGGTTTTCCCCGTTCACCCAAGCGGATCTCCTCCGATAACTGGTCGAACGATACGAGATCGTTTTCAGGGGTCAGACTGACGATGCGGTTGACCTCATTGCGCAACTGGCGGACATTACCGTCCCATGGGGAGTTGCGCAGGGCGGCGAAGGCCTTCAGTGAGTATCCGCCGATCGTTTTGCCCAGTTTTCCGCAGAAAAGCCGGGTGAAATGGTTGATCAGGACGGGGATGTCGTCGGGCCGCTCCCGCAAGGGGGGGATGATGAAATCGTGGTGCACCAGCCGGTAATAGAGATCCCTACGGAACCGGTTTTCCTGGATGGCTTGGCGCAGGTCCTGGTTGGTGATCGAGACGATGCGCAGGTCGACGCGGAGCGGCTTGTTGCTGCCCAGCTTGTAAAATTCGTTCTCCTGCAGGACGCGGAGGAGCTTCGTCTGCAGGTTCAGCGGCATGTCGCCGATCTCGTCCAAGACCAGAGTTCCCCCCGATGCCAGTTCCAATTTTCCCGTTTGCGATTGATAGGCACCGGTAAAAGCGCCTTTTTCATACCCGAAGAGTTCCGATTCCAGGAG
>Ga0105099_10001124_pt1 | contig 17194 bp, 14 predicted proteins | sample PPLLak3cmMay2015_2_FD_79138 | JGI IMG/M metagenome (GOLD analysis project Ga0105099, IMG submission 79138) | Freshwater sediment microbial communities from Prairie Pothole Lake near Jamestown, North Dakota, USA - PPLs Lake P8 Core (1) Depth... | ecosystem: Environmental > Aquatic > Freshwater >... | reverse complement strand
CCAGCCAACAGCTTTATGAATTAAGTCGTGTTTATCTTGAAGCAATATTTCTGATATTTTTAATGTATCCTCAAAAAAATGTTCTCTTATAAATGCTTGAGTTGAAATAATTGAAATTCTTTTTTCCCAAAGATCTTTTGAGCGTGCAAACTTATATAACAAATCTTTTTCTTTATTCAATAAATGTTCACCAACAATCTTTGGAGCAGAAAGATCAACAAGATCCCAGTTATTAATTCCCTTTCTATTTCTAAGATAAAAATCAAAAACCGTTTTCTTTTTTTTCTCATCGCCTTTTTTATATTGATCAATAAGAATAAAGGCAGCAATTAATCTTTCTTCATGTATTTTAGAATGGATAAGTTCTTTCAAATCATCTAAAGATAAATCATTAAACATCTTTGCTATTGTTCTTTGTACCGGAACTTTTATTCCATAAAAAACATCACCTTCGCCATATTCCCCTTTCCCTGTTTTAAAGAATCTTTGGAGGATAACGGCTTGCTTAGGATTTTTTTCGGATTCTATTTTTTTTCGGATATCTTTTAAACTCATTCAGTTTCCTTTTTTATCCAATCTAAAATTGTTTGTAATGCTACTGGAGATATTGTTTCTTCTATCTTTCCATATTCTGAAATTTTTCCAGTTGTAGAAGTTTGGAAAAGATGATTTAATCCGGGCAGCATTTTTACTTCAAAGTTTTTATTACCAACTTTTTCCAGTGCTGATTTTATTGCTGATAAATTTTCTTTTGGTGGAACCTGCAGATCCTTTTCTCCATTTATTGCAAGCACTGGACATTTAACTTTTTCTAAAACCGGGGTAGGATCAAATCGCAAAAAATACTTGAACCAGGGGCTTGTGATAGTTTTAATCTGCATATTTAAATAAACTTCAGGATCACCAAGTTTACTTTTTTCTTCTTCAGTCATTGTCGCATACTCGGCATAAAACTTTTCTCTTAGTTCTTTATCAAGTTTCCCTTCGTCATTGCTGTTTTTAACAATTGAAAATATTTCTCTTTGTAATTTTACAGATTTCTTAATCTCTTCTTCACTCATTCCTTCTGCACGTTGAATTAGTTCGCCTTGAAGATAAAGGATTGAATCACCTGGAATTCCAAGCCCAGCCATCATTACGATAAATGCAACATCATCACTTTGGATTGCTGCTAAAGGTGCAATCATTCCGCCTTCACTGTGTCCGATTAAACCTATTTTTGTTTTATTAATATCTTTTCTTTCTTTTAGAAACTGAACAGCAGCTAAAACATCCTTTGCAAAATCTTCACTTGTAGCTAATGAATGATCTCCAGTGGATTGAGCTATCCCTCTATCATCAAATCTTAAAACAGCAATTCCATTTCGTGTTAGATAATCTGAAATTACCAGAAATGGTTTGTGTCCAAGTAGTTCTTCATTTCTATCCTGCCCACCAGAACCCGATATCATCACAACTGCAGAAAAATTATTTCCATCTATTGGTATAGTTAAAGTTCCGGCAAGTACAACACCGTCAATTTCATTTTCAAAAAGTACTTCTTCAGAGTTATAAGGATATGGTTCTTTTGGTTCTTGAGGTCGTTCTGGTTTTTCAATTTTATCTACTTTATTTACTACCAAATCCAAACTCATTCCTCCTTGCGACCACTTACCTTCAATTTTCATTTCATCATAAATTATCTTGCCACTATAAAATCCTTGCACAATGGGAATTTTTATAAGAATAGAATCTCCTGTAATTGTTGTGCTTTCAGTTGGAATTCCCATCGCACCCTGATCGGGACTATCTAAAGTTGATGAATATACACCCGAATCATTTTTTGATAAATTAAATACTATTGTGAGTTCTAGTGAATTTGGTAACACAAGTTTACCCGTCCATATTCCTGAGATATCCGTTTGTTGAGCTAGGTTTTGAAAACCGAGAATTATTACTAAAAAGATTCCATAAATAGTTTTCATATTTTATCCTTTTTTATTAATCTTGTATGCAAAAAATAAGCAATAGAAAATCTATTTTATGATTTGGAAGAACTAAAATTTTTTTACAATTTCGGAATAAAAACTTTCCAAAACTTTATTATAATTAAAAGCCAATTTAGTCTTTCTGATTTTATCCAAACTAAAATATTCTATTTGTTGTCCTTCTTTCAAATCAATTTCCTGAGTATTTAAGTCTAATCTTTTCCAGAAGATGTAATCAGTAAGATTTTCTGATGTAAATATTTTGAACAGATTGATTTTACACAAATTTTTAATAAAAATTTCTTCCATCATTTCCCTTCTAATAGCATTTTCTGGTGTTTCTCCATTCTCCACTTTTCCACCAGGAATATCCCACATATTAGGAAATGGGATATCAATTTTATCATCACGCAATAATAACAATACTTCATTGTTGCTGTTGATAAATATAATTCCGGCTCCAATCACAGATTAACCCGCCTGTTTGTTTATTAAAGTAAATTAGTTTAGAATAATGATAGAAAATATATCTTTTCAGGGTAAATAATAAAAATAAAAGTTAAAAACTTAATTGTTTCGGAACTAAATATAATCCAAATCCGTTTAGTTTAATATGACAAAAAAGAAATTAAAATCAGCAATAATTATTGGCAGCGGGCTTGGCGGATTATCTACCGCTTTAAGACTTTCTACTGAGGGTTACGAAGTAACGGTAATTGAAAAACACTTAAAACCAGGCGGCAGATTAAACCAACTTAAGCTTGATGGTTTTACTTTTGATGTTGGTCCATCTTTTATGAGTATGAGCTGGGAGCTTGAAGAATTATTTAGTAGTAACGGACTTAAAAACCCAATTCAACTTGAAGAATTAGATCCTCTTTACCAGGTTTATTTTGAAGGTGATAATAAACCTTATCGAATATTCAAATCCTTAGATAATCTTGAAAAAGAGTTTAAAGATATCGAACCAAATCTTGCCGCAAAAGTTGAGAAATATTTATTAAGGGCAGGTGAATTCTTCCATGATACTGAAGACAAAGTTGTAAAATCAAATTATAAAAATGTAGTTGATTATATTCTAAAACTTACTCGAGTTCCAAAGAAGCATCTTCCTTATTTATTTAGAAATATGTGGAGTGAAGTTGAAAAGCATTTTGAATCGGAACAGGTTCGAGTGATTTTTTCTCTTGTTGCATTTTTTCTTGGGTCAACTCCTTTTCATACTCCAGCAATTTATTCCTTGCTCAACTACACAGAAATGAAACACGATGGTTACTGGAAAGTTAAAGGCGGGATGTACAAAATTGTTGAAGAGTTGATGAAGATTTTAGAATCACGCGGTGTAAAATTTGTTTTTAATACAGAGATTGTCAGCGTTGCAAATTCAAATGGCAAATTAAATTCTTTGTTAGATAGAAATGGCAAAACCTGGAGTGCAGATATTTTTATTTCCAATTCTGATGCGGCTTCTTTTAGAGGACAAATTCTTGGAAGAAAAAAATTCACCGAAGAAAAATTAGATAAGATGGATTGGACTCTTGCACCATTCACAATTTATCTTGGTTTAAAAGGTAAAATTGATTCACTGCAGCATCACAATTATTTTCTTGGAAGCAACTTTAGAGGTTATGCAGATAAAATTTTTACTTCTTCAATCATTCCGCAAAAACCTTATTACTATGTAAATGTTTCATCCAAAACTACTCCGGAATCTGCTCCTGAAGGATGCGAAAATGTTTTTATTCTCTGTCCAGTTCCGGATAGAAGATTTAAAAAAGACTGGGATGATAAAGAAGAAATTGCTAACAACATCATAAAAGATTTGTCTGAACGAACTGGTTTTGATATTCAATCCAACACTTTAGTAAAACAAATCTATTCTCCAGTAGAGTGGGAAAATATGTTTAATCTTTACAAAGGTTCGGGATTAGGTTTAGCACACGGTATAAATCAGGTTGGTGCATTCAGACCTAAAAACAAAGATGAAGAATTTCCAAATTTATATTATGTCGGCGCATCAACAACGCCGGGCACAGGATTACCAATGGTTATTATAAGTTCAAAACTTGTAACAGACAGAATAAGGAGTGATTATGGATCTATATAACAAGACTTCGTATGCGATTAGTAAATTGGTTACGAAAAGTTACAGCACTTCATTCAGTCTTGGTATAGCAGCATTCTCGCCGCACTACCGAGATGCAATCTACGGCATTTATGGTTTTGTAAGATTAGCTGATGAGATTGTAGATACATTCCAGGGATATAATCAAAAACAATTAATGGAAAATTTTCGTAAAGAAACTGAAGAAGCATTAAAGATTGGTATATCCACAAATCCTATTTTACAGGCTTTCATCCATACAGTTAAAGAATATAAAATAGATTATCATTACATAGATGCATTCTTGAAAAGCATGGAAATGGATTTGACCAATTCTTATTACGAACCCCAGCAATACAACGAATATATTTACGGCTCAGCAGAAGTGGTTGGTCTAATGTGTTTGCAAATTTTTGCAGGAAATGATGAAAAATTATTTAACGACCTTGTTGCACCTGCAAGGAGTCTTGGTTCTGCTTTTCAGAAAGTTAATTTCTTAAGAGATATTAAAAGTGATATGGAAGAAAGAGAAAGAATTTATCTGCCGGGAGTTAACCACGCAATTAAGATAGATGATATTCATAAAAAAGATTTAGAAAAAGAGATTGAGCTTGAATTCCAAAACGCTTTGGAGGGCATTAGAAAATTACCTGTTGGCGTTAAACTTGGTGTTTATTCAGCTTATCTTTATTACAAAGGATTATTCAAGAAAATAAAAAAATTAAAAGTAAAAGAACTAATGAATAAACGTGTTAGGGTATCTAACATTTCTAAGTTTGCACTTCTTTTAAGAGGTTTGCTGGAAATAAAAGTTTTTAAACTAACCTGAAACAAAATTAAATTTTAATTAAGTTGCCGGTATCAATACCGGCTTTTCTTTTATATGAGCACATACTTACTGATAAATATATTAATAATTTTCTTCCCTCTGATTTTATCATTCGATAAAAATCTTAAATTCTACAAAAAAGTCCCTTATGTTTTGCAGTCAATAGCATTCATAAGCACAGCTTATATTATATGGGATGTAATTGCAACTGAGCGTGGGGATTGGGCTTTTAATCCCGAACACTTAGTTGGTTTTTATATTTTGGGTTTACCGCTAGAAGAAATTTTATTTTTTATAACTGTTCCATACTCCTGCATTTTCATTTATGAAACAGTTTCATTTTACGTTAAAGAGAAAAAACTAAGTTTTAACAATAAACTTTTTCTAATTCCGGCTATTCTTGTGATTATTTTAGGAACAATTTTTTACGATCAGAATTACACTTTTACAGTTTCAATTTTTGTTGGAGCTTTTTTTATCGGGGCAATTTTGTTTAATGAGTCTTTACTTGACTCGCGAAATTTCTGGATAACAATTTTAATTGGTTTTATTCCTTTTCTAATCGTTAACTATTTTCTCACTTCAATTCCAGTAGTTACATACAATGAGGCTGCTTTTAGTGGAAAAAGATTTATTACAATTCCTTATGAAGATTTTCTGTATTCCTTCTCCATGATTTCTTTGTGGATTCTTTTTTATGAGTTAGCAAAGGAAAAGAAAAAGTGAAAAGGAAAATCTGTGTTATTGGTGCAGGACTTGGGGGATTATCCGCAGCAATAAGACTTGCTAACAGAGGTTATGAAGTTGATCTGTATGAGCAGAATAGCACCCCAGGAGGTAAAGCTGGCGAGATAAATGGGAAAGGATATCGATTTGATACCGGTCCATCTTTATTAACAATGCCGTATGTAATTAAAGACTTGTTTTCGGAATGTGGTGAAGAAATTAAAGATTATTTAAGCATAAACAGATTAGCTATAATTTGTAAATACTTTTATCCTGATGGCTCAATTATTAATGCGTATTCCGATCCAGAAAAATTTGGGAAGGAAATTGAAGAAAAAACTTCTGATAATTCTACCTCACTAGATAAATATCTTAATTACTGCAAAACTATTTATGAATTAGCGGGTGATTTGTTTTTAACTAAAAATCCTTCAAGTGTTTCAACTTATTTGAATTCCAAAGCGTTAAAAACTTTATTGAACGTTGGTAAGATTGACCCGTTCAGAACGATGAATGAGGCAAATGAAGGTTTCTTTAAAGACAAACGGCTTGTCCAATTGTTCAACCGCTATGCAACATACAATGGATCAAATCCATACCTGGCCCCGGCTACTTTGAATATTATTTCTCACGTTGAATACAATCAGGGAAGTTTTATTCCTGAAGATGGAATTTATTCAATCACAAAAGCACTTTGGAAATTAGCTGAGAAAAAAGGTGTTAACGTTTTTTTTAATCAAAGGATTGATGAAATTGTTGTTGAGAGTAATGAAGCAAAAGCAATCAAGGTAAACAATAGTATCATAAAGTATGATAAGATCGTTTCCAATGTAGATGTTAATTTTACTTTTCAAAATTTAATTAGAGATAATCAAAACAAAGAAGCTAAACGCTATATTAAAAAAACTCCTTCGTTCTCCGGATTAGTTTTCTATTGGGGAATTAAAAAAGAATTTCCAGAACTAGAAACCCACAACATTCTTTTTTCTAAAGATTACAAAAAAGAGTTTGATGACTTATTTGATAATAAAACGATTCACAATGATCCCACAGTTTATATTTATATTTCATCAAAGCTCAATAAAAATGACGCACCAGCAGGCAAGGAAAATTGGTTTATAATGGTTAATGCACCACATATTCAAGAGCAAAATTGGGATAGCGAAGTTAATACTGCACGAAAGAATGTTGTAAATAAAATAAATACTTTTCTTAACACAGATATTGAGAGTTTAATAGAGTTTGAAAATATTATGTCTCCTGTCGATATTCAAAACAGAACTGGCAGCTATCTCGGCAGCATATACGGGATATCCTAGAACGATAAGTTTGCAGCATTTATGCGACAATCAAACAAATCTAAAACTGTTAAGAACTTATATTTCTGTGGTGGAAGCGCCCATCCCGGTGGTGGAATTCCGCTCGTGATTTTATCTGGCAAAATTGTTTCAGATATAATCGAAAGTGAATATCAATAATGATTCAAGCTGATCATAAGAAATGGGCTAGGTTTGTTTTTAATATTTATCTTAAAAGATTATTAAAAAAATCTTTTTATGATTTTAGAATAATTAATGAACTACCTGAGTTCAATAGCTCTAAAAGTATTGTTGTAACTCCAAATCATTTTTCCTGGTGGGATGGTTTTTTTATTTACTGGGCTAACAAAAAACTATTTAACAAAAAACTTTATATACTTATGCTTGAAGAGCAGCTAAAAAGATATTGGTTCTTTAAAAAACTTGGATGTTATTCAATTGATTTAAATGATAGCCGCAAAATGATCGTATCTCTAAAGTACACAATGGATTTGCTTTTAAAACCAAATAATCTTGTTACAATTTATCCCCAAGGTGAAATACAGGCTTACGATGAAAAACATATTGTATTAAAAGAAGGTATTGATTTCATATCAAAGAAAAGTACAGTTGATTTTCAGATTCTTCCGATTTCTTTCAAAATCCATTATACTAATGAAAGATCGCCAATTGTATATGCCAGATTTGGAAAATTATTAAACTCAAAAGATGTATCTGAAAATGGGCAATTATTTAAAGATGAGTTTGTGAATAATCTTGATTTAATTAATTCTGAATACTCCACATCAAATTTTAAGAGTATTTTGTAAACAATGTTTATAATATTATTAATATCGTTGAGCGTCTTTAGTGTTATCTCAATCTATAATCTTTTCACCGCCCCTGTATTAAAAAGACAGTCAAATCATTCAAGTGGACAGAAACTTGTCTCGATATTAATCCCAGCTAGAAATGAAGAAAAGAATATAGAAAAATGTATTAAGGGTATGTTATCACAAGATTATCAGAACAAAGAAATAATTGTACTCGATGATAATTCTTCGGATAGTACCTATAAGCTGGCTTCATCTTTTACTACGAGCAATGTAATATTATTAAAAGGTAAAGAGCTTCCACAAGATTGGCTTGGTAAAAATTGGGCTTGTCACCATCTTGCACAAGAAGCTAAAGGTGAATATTTGCTTTTTATCGATGCGGATGTTGAACTTACACCCGAAGTTATTTCTTCTGCTGTTTATGAATTAGAGAAATCAAACGCAGCATTGCTTTCAATTTTTCCAACTCAAATAATTAAATCTTTAGGCGAGCATTTAATTGTTCCTCTTATGAACTGGCTGCTTTTAACATTTCTGCCATTAAGATTTGTTTCTAGCTCTTCCAGCAAAGCCTTCGTTGCTGCAAACGGGCAGTTTATGCTTTGGAAAAAACACAATTATTTCAAAATTGGCGGGCACGAAAAAGTAAAAAACAAAGTTGTTGAAGATATGGAACTTGCAAGATTATCAAAGGAGAATAGATTAAAAGTTAAAACAATGTTAGGCGGCAAATTAGTTTTTTGCAGGATGTATGAATCTTTTATTCAAGCTTATAATGGATTTACAAAAAATTTTTTTGCTGGATTCTTGTTACCTCCATTTTTATTCCTGATTATTATAATGTTTCTGTTGATTGCTTTTTTATTGCCATTTTTATTTTTAATGCAGCCGGTTTATTCATTTATCTTGATAGCATTAATTTTGATAACTAGAATATCTGTTTCTATTGTAAGTAATCAAAACTTGTTTATTAATGTTTTACTTCATCCAGCTCAAATGCTGTTCATGTTTTGGATAGGAATAGTTTCTGTATTTAAGTTTAAAACAAATCGATTAGTATGGAAGCAAAGAAAATTATAACATCAAATAAAGAAATCGTTTTCCTTTATATTATTTTCTTTGTTGGAATCATTGGTCATCTTTATAATCCTTTGCAGAATCTTATGCTCTTATTAACTCCGGCAACATTACTCCTTACAGGGCTAATAGTTTTATTTTATTCATACAAAACTTCCACCAATAAATTTTTACTATGGGCTGTATTTACTTACGTAATAACTTTTATATTAGAAGTAATCGGAGTTAAAACAGGATTGATATTTGGTGAATATAATTATGGTTCAACTTTGGGAATAAAATTATTTGATGTGCCTTTAATAATTGGCTTTAATTGGGTTTTTGTAATTCTTGGATCTATTTCAATTTCCAGGTTACTGACAGGTAATATTTTTCTGTCTGTAATAATTTCTGCGTTTATTGCCTTTATTTTTGATCTTATACTTGAACCTATAGCAGTTAAACTTGATTATTGGTCATGGTCTAAAGGAATTATACCATTACAAAATTATTTAGCATGGTTTGTTATTGCTTTGATTTCTGCTTTTGGATTTAATTACTTAAAAGTTAAAGTAATTTCAAAAATATCTTTACACTATCTTTTAGTTCAATTTATATTTTTTGTAATATTATTAATATTTTATTGATGAGATTAATATGGGAATAATTATAGCATTTATAATAATTGGCATTTGGGCATCACATCTATTCTTTTCTTTGTTTTATGTGAATGTTGATTTTACAAATCCGTTTTTTTATTTGCATGTTCTTTTGCAAGGTTATCTTTATACAGGATTATTTATCACTGCTCACGATGCAATGCATGGAACTGTATCTAAAAACAGATTTATTAATAAAAGTATCGGTTCAATCTCCACCTTACTATTTGCCGGACTATCATATAATAAATTAATTAAAAATCATTTTAAGCATCATAAAAATCCAGGGGAGGAAGCTGATCCGGATTTTTATACTAAATCTCAAAACTTTTTTATTTGGTGGGGTACTTTTCTTTGGCGTTATACAACCATCACACAATTAATTATTATGGCCATTGTATTTAACGTTTTAAAAATATGGTTTAACGAAATATCAATCATCTTATTTTGGATCATCCCAGCCTTTCTCGGAACTTTTCAATTATTTTTCTTTGGTACATATCTACCTCATAAATATCCACACACAGAAAAAATGCAGCCACATAAAGCTCGAACACAAAAACGAAATCATCTGTGGGCAATGCTATCTTGCTATTTTTTTGGATATCATTACGAACATCATGAATCGCCAGGAACACCATGGTGGAAGTTATATAAAATGAAGAACTGATAATTTGGGATTACGATTCGATTGTTTCGTAAATGATTTTTGTAAGATCAGATTTTCCGAATGGTTTAATTAAAAACTTTGTAGCTCCGGCTTGATAAAACTCCTTAATCTTATCTTCAATATACTCACTTGATATTATTATGATTGGTCTTTTAAATGGATCATGCCGCTTAATATCCTTGCAAATAAAAATACCCTGCTGCCAATAATTCTTATCAACATCAAAAATAAAATGACTGAATGAACTATCCTGAACAAATTCAAGTTTAAATTCTCTAATGCTGAAGTTAGATAATGTAAACGAATTTTTTAAAAATGCTTTTACAAGTTCAAATGTTTCACCTGAGTTGTCAATCATCAATATCTTATTAGTCCCACGTAATTCATCAGAATCATTTAAAGTAGAAAAAGCTATAGACTGATTTAAAGGAAGTGTAAATGTAAATGTTGATCCAACACCTTTTATACTATCCACAAGTAATGATCCGCCTAATTTTTCAATATATCTTTTAGCAAGTGCAAGTCCAAGTCCGTTTCCTTCATAGTTTCTTCCAACATTCAAATCTTCCTGGCTAAAGGGCTGGTAAAGATGGTCAAGATATTTTGTGGAAATACCAATACCGGTATCTCTCACTTTACAAATAGCTAATCCTTTTTCCTCTAAAATATTTACTTCAATTTCTACAAACCCTTGATGAGTAAATTTAACGGCGTTACTGATTAGACTATTAAGTGCATTTTCAACGCATTGCACATCTACATCAACATAGATTTTTTTATGAAAAAAGTTAGTTCTTAACTCAAGACTTTTTTCCTTTGCCTGTTTTTGATGTTCTGGCAAGCAATTTTGAATAATGCTGATAAGATCAGTTGTTTCAGTATTTAAATTATAATTGCCGGCTTCTATCTGTGCAAACTCTAACATTTGAGTGATGCTTTTAAATAACCTTTCACTCCCGCTGTGAAGATTATCCAAATAAATCTTATCCTCTGCCCCAATTTTATCAGCTAAGTTTTCTTTGATCAAAGATGAATAACCTAAAATAATATTTAGCGGAGTACGAAGTTCGTGTGATAAAACATTCAAGAATGTATTTTTTAATCTTTCAGACTCATAGCTGGCATCGCGTGCTTTTTTAACTTCTTCTTCGGTTAATAGTATTTCTGTCTGATCTTCATGATACATTACAATATACGGTTCATCTTCATCTTTTATTAGAAAGATGTTTGTTCTTAAAATTGGGATGGCATATTCGCGGGAACGTAGTAATGAGTCTTCATAATAATCGATAGCTGTATAAGTTTTTCCGTTAAGTACCTCCATTATTTTTTTAACGGCATTATTTTCTTTAAGTACACTATCATTAAATATTGAGTACTCTGCAAGTTCATCAAGATGATAACCCCACAAAATTTTAAAGGCTTCATTAATGTAAACAATTCTACCGCTTTGCTCAGCCACTTGAACCGGAAAGCGTACCTTATCATACATAAGGCTGACATATTTTAGAAAGTCAGTTGTTACCATTCTTATACAATCGGTAATGATATTTCTATTTTAGTTCCTGTTTCTGTATCGTGTAATTTTATTTCACCGTTATGTCTATCAACAATACTTTTACACAAAAACAAACCATAACTGTTTTTCTTTGGAGTATAAGATACAAACAGATCTTTTTTTATTTCCTCCGGTACACCTGGGCCATTATCTTCCACAATAATTTGAACAAATTTTTCATCAGCTAAAGACTGAATAATTATTGTAGCATCTTTTTTAGCATTTACAGAGTTTGTAAATAAATGCACAAGCAGATGCTGTATTTGTTCAGAATCATAATTACAAAGTGGAATATTATTTAGTTGTGTTTTAAAAGTTGCAAACTGATACTTCTTCATTGGGGAGATATATTTAATAACTGATTGTATCGTTCTATTCAAATCTCCGCTGTCTTTATTCAAATTCATTATAGCGGTTTCCATCAGAACCTGGGCAAATTTCTGAATACTTCTTATGCTATCAATAGCTACTTTGGATTTTAATTTTAACCGATCGTAATAAAGTAATTCTTTGCCAATTCCGGTATCTTCGGAATCTTTTTTTAGTTTCTCTAACATTCTAAGCAAACTTTCATTTTCTAACAAAGCAAGATGAACAAGCCCCTGTAAAGATTGCCCGATTTCAGAATCGATCCCTGCTTTTAATGCTTTACGCTCAGCTTGTATAAGTTGAGTATTCGCTTCTTGCAACGCAGAGTTAGCAGAAAGTTGGTTTTGATATAATTGGGCATTTCGGATGGCAGCGGCAGCCTGCCCAGCTAATATCTCGAAAGTACTTGTTGTCTCTTTTTCTTTTATCTTGTGGAGATGTTTGCTATCTACATAGATGATACCAATTTTATTGCTATCAGTAATTAATGGGGAACAGAGAATTGTCTGAAGATCTAATCTTAAAATACTTTTGGCAGATTCTAATGTTACATCACTTTGTGCACCTTCAATAAATCTTGATTGTCCATTATAAAAAACATCTTCTACTACAGAATTACTAATCTGAAATAAGCTCTCGGGTAATTCTTTTCCGTTAGAATCTAGTCCAAGTTTAAACTCAAGTTTACCTGAGTGACTTTTTAAGACTATAAATCCGCGTTCTGAGTTTGTTAATCTAATGGCATTCTTTAAAACCAACTCAAGCACGTCGTCAAGTATCAACGAACGGTTAATGCTGTTCAGGATATTTAAGATAACTTCCAGATTCTTAACTTTTTCTGAAGTTTGCTCAGTATCCAGACTAGACTTAATACCGCTATCAATATTTTTTTTGAATTCCGAAAATTGCATTAAAATTAAATACTATAATAATTATTTAAGTATAATTAAGTCAGCAATAATTATACCGCTTTATAAGTTAATATTAAATGAATAAAACGACGTTAGCTGCAAAATCTACTCATTATGACACTTATTTTTGAGAAAAGGAATACTGAAATATTATGGAATCACAGTCTAAACAATTCCATAACTCTAATACTTAAATATTCCTTCCTGGTTATGAGTAAGTTGACTTGTTAAAAATTCTAATCTTTAAGAAGTTTCCAGGAAATAAACCATTCGGTATCATTTCCACTTCTCCACCAGGCTTTAGCAAAGCCAGTAGAAATTGTGGATTCAAGATTGTACCAATGCTCAAACATTATATTTACCTGCGCTCCCAGATTAATAATTTTATCAATCTCTGGTGAATCAGAAACTAAGCCCTGGGAAAAAAAGGACAAATTTAGGTTCTTAAAGTCGATACTGCCAAAAGACAAATTGGGTATGCGTATGGGCGGAAAAGAATTTTCTAACATTACTTTAAAAAATTTATCTGATGTGATACTATATATTGGAACACCAGGAAATCGAAACATTTTTTCAAATTGTTTTACTTGTTCATTTTCAATTTCTCTATTTCCAAATCCACCAAAGAAAAACATAGTTTCTGGCACATTCTTATTTACTATATGATATCCTGTTGCTACTTTTAGATGCAAGACATTATGTGGAATTAGAAAGATAAAATATTTATCCCATTCCCCCATTAACTGTCCTGAAAATTGTGGATCATCAGGATTAGAACCATATCCAAGAACAGAAAATCTAAATAAATCACCGGACTCCCAATCAATACTGCCAATCGTTTTTCTAAGATCTCTTATTTCAATTTCCGATTTCAGTATTGCATAATCCGGCTGACTAACTTCTGTAGTATTATCATTAATGAATTTTATTCCACGGTAAAATGAAATTTCTGTGTTTTGTTTAACTTTTAATGGATTATCAAATATCCAATAATGATTATATCCAACTGAATATCTTCCACCTAACATTCCTCTTTTTCTTTTGTTAAACAAATCAAAAAAATCAGGAGCATTTTGTTCAATTCCTAAAATAAATTTTTGATGATAACTATACTTCAACCGAAAATGAAATTTTATATCATTAGTGGTTTCTTTGAATGGTGATATTCCAGCCTCAATAACCAAATCGTGATTAAGTAATGGATCATTAATCTGTGTAAACAAACCAAGTACAACACGTGTTTGAAATCCGGAAACAGTCGGGATAAATGTCTTAACAGAAAGATCACTAATTGAATTATATAACTTTTCTTCTGTAAAAGTATTTTTATCAATTACTTCAGCAGCCGGTTTCAAATTCAAATCATATAATTCCGGAGATTTATCTAAGATTTTTTGTCCAAAATAATTTATTGCTGGTAATTTATATGCTTCAAATATTGCAAACTTTACAGGTGTAAAACCACTAATACTAAATTCCATCGCAACTATTGAATCCGGAGAAACTTCAATTGGTTTAAAAACACCACATACGGTATTTGTTAAAGAAATAATTTTTTCCGTATTGAAATCGTACCTGTAAATGTTAGAAACACCATTAGTATAGGCATTCCAATAGAGATACTTTCCATCTATGGACCAAGATGGGTTTTCCGGTGATCCATTTGAAGTAATTGTTTTAAATTGAAAAGAATTTCCCTTTTCTAAACCTGTTATATCTGAAACGATAATTGATTGCTGGCCATTTGTTCGGTGTAATACTGCAGCAAGTAAATTTCCTTTTCTGTTGATGGATAGATCAGAAAATTCATCGCCAACATTAAACACTGAAAGTGATTGAAGTTCTGTATAGGGATACTTCGATCTGATTAATATTGCTTTTCCACTAATATGTTGTATTCCCCATAATTCGTGCATCGTCTGGGAAATAGTTAATTGTCCTATTCTAGAATCTTTAAACAATAATTTTTCCCTATTGGTATTTAAATCATACTCCCAAACATCTCTGTAAAGCTGATTATTGTTGGTTGTATAAAATAGTTTTTTGTATGATTCATCATATGCAACTGAGGCAACTTGAATGAGACTTGGGGTTGGAAGTGTTGTTATATAATCTGATTCTCTATTAACTAAATTAAATTTCTGGATTTCGGCTAATTCGCCTTTGCGATGATATCCGAATATCAATGAGTTGCTTTTCGAGTCATAAGTAGTATGAGTAACCCATCCAAATGAATTATCAGAAAGTTTTTGAAATTCAGTGAGCGGATATTTCTTTATCAGCGAAATATTAGATTTTTGAAATTCCTTCTCATCCGAAACAAAATTATCCCATGCATCATTAAAATTAAGACCATATATTTTTTCAAACTTTGACTCTAATCCCGGATAAAATTCATCTGGTTGAAGTGAGAACCAATCGTATAATTTTTGAGTTCCATATTTATTAGTAAGATGTGCAATAAATCTTGTCCCGTATAAGTAAAGAATATTTTCCAGCAATATGCTTTCATGGGAGGTAACGTTTTCTATTTCAGTAACTCCAGGAAATTTTTCATTACTATTTACTAGAGTTCTAAAATACATCTCGTCAAAGTTTCCAAGTGTTCTACCATAACCGCCGCTAAACCAAGTTTCAATAAAAACAGCAATTGCTTCCTGGTACCATCTTGGCGTATATCTATTATGATTTGTGAGTAAACTATAAAATACTGTTAATGGTTGATTCTTATCTGGGTTAACTTTTCCAGTGACACTTCTTATCGAAGATTCGAAATCAGAGGCCATATCGTTAACGACTATATGAACGAGTTCATGGCTTAGCAACCATTGAAATCTTTCAGAATATGGAACTATTTCATAACCGGGTTCCAGAGGTTCTATTTCAATTCTAATGTAATTTTCCGGTATCGTAGTAGTTGCACCAAACCCATAATCACTGACGTCGTAAGTGTTGATAATAATTTTATCATCAGGATTATAGTTAAAAAGTTTTTGCAACTGTACCAGAGAATTTTCTGCAGACGAGAGCAAATGATTTACAAGATGTGAGTGTGAATCACGATAAATAATTTTAAAATGTTCACTTTCCCTGGAATACCAATCCCCAAAATCTCTTTTACTAATTCTAATGATTATTTCATTTTCATCTTTCCCTTTATAAACCTCAGTGATTGTCTCTTTTTCATTAAGAATAAACTTGCATTCCAGAAATTGCATTCCGTCATTAATTTCAAGTCTATCTATGATATCTGTTGATTTAAGAAGGAGTATTGAATCATTTGAAATAGTAGTGTTCCATAAAACTAGATACAAGTTTTGGGATCGATAATAATTATAAAAATTATCAACCCGGCCTTTAGTTTTTATCCTGAATAAGACATTTTCCGAGCCATACTCTATTGTAATATTTGAAACTTCTGCAATTTCACTAAGTTCTTTATCTTTTAACACTTTTGTTTTTTCAACAATCTTTACTCTGTTTGTAGCTAAGGATATTAACTCCTTGTGCCAGAATTGATTTATCAATTCAACAATTGAAGATAATGATATATAAATTTTTGAACTTTTAGTATAAGTAGGGCTGGATAATTGAATTGTTTTGACTGAACTATCCTGTAAATCTATTATAGATACAAAAGGATTGTTTGAGTTGACTTGAAGTTCATAGTTATCAAATAATATTCTAGCACTTGATGCTTTTTCTCCTTCAGAAATAGAAAGTGGTAAAGCTTTTACTAAATCAAATAGTGAAACATAAATAACACCGGCTTGATTTTCTGCATCAATCAATTTATAACTGGTCTCATGAATTAGAGCAATTTTAGTTGCCTCTTGCGGATATAAAAGGATGTGGGACGAAAGTAGAACAATAATAAGAGAAATAAATTTCATGAGAATTATTAAGTAAACGATTTACTAATTGTACTTTATTTACAGTTCAATTTAAAAAAAAAGCCTTCAATTAATGAAGGCTTTAAAATAGTATTTATTTTATAAAACTATCGAACCCAACCGTATCTTCCGCCTAATTCTTCAAGCTGTGAAGATGATCGAACCCAACCGTATCTTCCGCCTAATTCTTCAAGCTGCGAAGATGATCGAACCCAACCGTATCTTCCGCCTAGTTCTTCAAGCTGCGAAGATGATCGAACCCAACCGTATCTTCCGCCTAATTCTTCAAGCTGCGAAGATGATCGAACCCAACCGTAT
>Ga0105099_10001123_pt1 | contig 17205 bp, 13 predicted proteins | sample PPLLak3cmMay2015_2_FD_79138 | JGI IMG/M metagenome (GOLD analysis project Ga0105099, IMG submission 79138) | Freshwater sediment microbial communities from Prairie Pothole Lake near Jamestown, North Dakota, USA - PPLs Lake P8 Core (1) Depth... | ecosystem: Environmental > Aquatic > Freshwater >... | reverse complement strand
GGTCTTGACGGCGACCTTATCTTCGTCAAAAGCAACCTTACCGACAGGTGGTGGATGGAGATCCCTTCAGGGGACGACAGAAACCTCTGGCTGGCATGCTCCAATGAAGACTATATGCAGGCCAACCGTAACGAAGTACCTGAGAGGTGGGTAACGGGTTATGAACGGCTCCGTTCCTGATTGCCGGTTGGCTTAAGTTCGTTTGTCAACACAAAAGGTCCATTCATCAAAACAACTTTTTTTTAATGCCAAATAAATAAAAGTATATTTGTTTACGTTTTATATTTTTATTTATTTTACTGGTTCTGTTCACGCCTGTTAAATCTTTTGGAGAAGAAATGAAAAAACTAAAAATTGCATTTCTTTTTTTGACTCTGCCGGTCTGTGTTTTGTGGTCACAGCAGGATCCCCTTTCGAGCCAGTACATGTTCAATACGATGAGCTATAACCCGGGTGTGGCAGGTACATCGGGAATGATCTGCGCCACAGCGCTGAACAGGCAGCAGTGGGTTGGATTTAAAGGAGCCCCCTCAACAACGGTTTTTCATGTTTCAGCTCCGGTCTCCCCTTTCAGGATAAAGAGCGGAGTGGGCCTGCTCATCGTTAGCGACAACATAGGTTTTAATAAGGACATAAATCTGTCAGCCGCCTATTCGTACCTCATGGATGTAGGCATGGGGAAGCTGGGCATAGGCATAAACCTGGGGATAATCAACAAGGCACTTGAGCCGGCCTGGCAGATACCGACGGGTGACGGATTCACCCAGGCGACCGAGGACCCCCTGATACCAGTCAACAAGGAGAGCGTACTGGTATTTGATGCCGGCATAGGAGCCTACTACAAGGCCGACAAATACTATGCCGCCCTGTCGGTTACCCACATTAACCAGCCTAAAGTAAAGTTCACCAAAGACAATTCTACTGCCATATCCTATATCAGCAGGCATTATTACATCACGGGAGGCTATAACCTGCAGCTGCCCAATCCTTCGCTTGAGCTCCTCCCCTCGGTGTTTGCCTACAGCGACGGCAAGGTTGTGCAATTCAACGTGACAACCCTGGTGCGATACAATAAAAAGGTATGGGGAGGCGTTTCATACAGGGCCGGAGATGCTCTGGCAGGCATTGTGGGCTTCGAACTCTACAACGGGATCCGGATCGGTTATTCGTATGATTTTCCCCTGTCGGATATCAGAAAAAGCACCAGCGGATCGCATGAATTTATGGTGAACTATTGTTTCGACCTCAGTCTGGGCAAAAGCCCCATGAGATATAAAAGTATCAGATTTTTATGATTATTTAAAAAAAATAACTTACTTGCATTATAAATTCTTGAGAAATATGAAAAAGGTTATCCTATCTGCACTGATAATAATAATCTTGTTGAGCGGGTGTGGTACTTCGAACACCGGGGAACTTACCGGTGTGCTGGGAAGGAAGAAGTTTTTTGAACCGGTACCAATGGAGATGGCATTCATACCTGCCGGAAGCTTCATGATGGGCCCGAGCGACCAGGATGCTGTGTTTGCAATGAACAGCCTTTCCAAGTCTGTCACCGTTGATGCATTCTGGATGGACCAGACAGAAATAACCAACAACAAATACCGCCAGTTTGTATACTGGGTGCGCGATTCGATACTCAGGACAAAGCTTGGCGAGGCAGGAATAGCCGAAAGAGAGTATTTCCTTGTTGACGAAGAAGGAAATGTCATTGAACCCAATGTGATCAACTGGGATGAAAAGATCGATCCTGAAGAAGAAACTACATTAGGGATCATTGAAGAGATGTATTATCCTCCCGAAGAGAGGTTTAACGGCAGGAAGCAGTTCGATGTCCGCAAGTTCAACTACTCATATTTCTGGGTTGACTACCAGTCAGCTGCAAGATCAAGGTATGTATATGATTATGAAAACAATACCGGCAAGTATGAAGGACAGATAACCAATCTGGACGGTACAAAAACCGACATCAGGGACCGTTCATCCTTTATCAAGCATGTAGTGCTGAACATTTATCCTGATACCCTCTGCTGGATCAGGGATTTCACTTATTCATTCAACGACCCTCAGGCTGACCTTTACTTCTGGCATCCGTCATTTGACGATTATCCTGTTGTCGGGGTAAACTGGCCCCAGGCAACAGCTTTCGGCAACTGGAGAACCGACTATATGAACTCAGCCCTGAGGAAACAGGGTATAGTTGACGTGCAGAGATACAGGCTTCCTCTTGAAACAGAATGGGAATATGCCGCAAGAGGAGCTCTTGACCTGTCGATGTATCCATGGGGCGGCCCCTATACCAGGAACTACAAAGGCTGCTTCCTGGCTAACTTCAAGCCGCTGCGCGGAAATTATATCGACGACGGAAACGTATACTCAGGAAAAGTCGCATCGTATGACCCTAACGAATACGGACTCTACGATATGGCAGGCAATGTGTCGGAATGGACCTGCGGCGCATATCATCCCTCTGCCTACATATTCCAGCATGACCTGCAGCCTAACTATGAATATAACGCAAAACCCCAGGATCCTCCCGTGCTGAAGAGAAAAGTAATCCGCGGCGGCTCCTGGAAGGATATTTCATATTTCCTCCAGACAAGCACAAGGGATTATGAATACCAGGATTCAACAAAACCTTATGTCGGATTCCGTAATGTAAGATCTTATATCGGAGCAGAAATCTAATTGAAATAACCCTAAAATAATCAGGTATATGAGCCTAGCAGAATTAGTACAAAGCAGCGGATGGAAGAATTTCATCGCAAAACTTTATGGTTTGGGTGCTTCTGTTGTTATTGTCGGAGCACTTTTTAAGATACAGCACTGGCCACTGGCAGGAACAATGCTTACTATCGGCCTTCTTACAGAAGCTGTTATTTTCTTCTTTTCAGCTTTCGAGCCCCTTCACGAAGAGATAGACTGGACACTGGTTTATCCTGAACTCGCAGGAATACCCGAGGAAGGCGAAGAACTTCCGGCACATGGGACAGGGAGGCAGCATGATGGTTTAGCTCGTGGCACAGGCGGCGGCGGTTACGGAGGCGGAGCAGGTTCAGCGGCACTCGCAAAATTTGATGAGATGCTGGAAACCGCAGAGATCACTCCTGACCTCTTCAAAAACCTCGGTGTGGGCATGAAGAAGCTAAGCGAAACAACTGCCAACATGAACGCAATGGGGGATGTGACCGCAGTCTCGACGAAGTATGCAGGCTCGATAAATACCGCCATTGATTCGCTCGGCAAACTCACCGAATCATACCAGGCCACAACAAAAGCCATCAATGATACGGGTTCAACATACAAGAACATGGCTGACTCATTCTCGGTAATTGAAGTCGGAGGCAAATCATACCAGCAGCAGCTGGAGACACTTAACAAAAACCTTTCTGCCCTTAATACTGTTTATGAACTGCAGAAAAAAGGCGCTGATGATCATCTTAAGGAATCCGAATCGCTTTACAAAGGACTTCAGGTACTTATGAAAGACCTGACCGATTCAGCCGGTGATACAAAGAAATACCGTGAACAGATTTCCAAACTGAATGAAAATCTGTCGGCTCTGAATAATGTCTATGGAAATATGCTTTCAGCTATGAATGTTAAATAATGCAGCATTTGTTTTACCTAATTAAACTACCGTAAAATGGCTCACGAAAAGCTGTCTCCGCGACAAAAGATGATCGGTATGATGTACCTGGTACTTACCGCCATGCTTGCACTTAACGTATCAAAGGACGCCGTGGAAGCATTTAAACAGGTTGATAAGGGCCTTACTATTATAAATAAAAACTATGAGCTTAAAAATAACCTGATTTACAGTGAGTTTGACCGGGCCGCTGCTGAGAACCCTGCAAAAGCAGGCAAATTCAGGACTTCTGCATACGAAGTAAAGGCACGCGCTGACGAATTATTTGATTACCTGCAGGGACTTAAGATCGAGATAATCACTGAAGCAAAAGAGCTTTACGCAATCAATGGAACTGAAATCGACGTTGATACAATAAAGAAATTTGACGAGAACAATATCCCTTCCCAGATCCTTATCGGTGATAATGAAGACGGCAAAGCCTTCGGGCTTAAAACTATGATCGAGGATTACCGGTCATTCCTGATTGAAACTCTTGCAGGAGAAAATCAGACTGCTGAAAATGCAATCCGCACCAGCCTTAACACTGCTGACGGGAAAGATCCGGGCGGAGATCCCGAAAAATGGGAAAACCTCACATTCCATAATCTTCCGCTGATAGCCTGTATTACCATTCTTTCAAAAATGCAGGTAGATGTCCGAAATGCTGAGACCGAAGTGCTCAATCACCTGTATACCCAGATCGATGCATCATCATTCAAATTCAACAAGCTGAAGGCTATAGTAATTCCAACATCAAATTATGTAACAGTCGGAAGCAATTACGAGGCTCAGGTATTTATTTCTGCACAGGATACAACCACACAACCTGAGATTAAAGTCGGTGATCAGATACTTCCGCTTGATGAAGCAGGCAGAGGGATATTTACTGCCCGTGCAACAACGGTTGGTCCCAAAACGTGGGGCGGTGTAATCTTCATGAAGGCACCCGACGGATCCATTAAGCCTTATAAATTTGATGCATCCTATTATGTTGATATGCCAAACGTTGTTGTTTCTCCAACGGCAATGAACGTGATGTATAAGGGCCTTAAAAACCCTATAGATGTTTCCGTACCCGGGGTAAGTCCGGATAAAATCAGAGTAAAAGTTAACAACGGAGTTTCCACTCAGGAGAGAATCCAGAATGCCAGGGGTGAATATTTCAGGGGAAGCTGGGCAGTTCAACCAGACCAGGTTGGAAAAAACGTTCAGATAATCGTCTCAACCCAGGATCCTACGGGAAAATTGACATCGTTTGCTCCGATAGAATTCAGGGTGAAGAGATTACCCGACCCCACTGCACAGTTTGCACAGAAAACGTCAGGTTCAGTTACAAAATCCGAAGCTCTTTCTCAACCAGGAGTATTTGCATCACTGGGCGCCGATTTTGATTTTGAATTAAAATATGATGTGGTTGGATATACTGTATCGTATTCCGACAGAATGGGAGACAGAATGGCAGACAGCAAAGACTGGAGACTGACTGAAGAGCAGAGAACCATTCTGAACAATGTAACAAGGGGAAGGGACCTGACCATTAAAAATATACGGGCAAAGGGACCCGATGGTATAACAAGAGATCTGGCACCTATAGTATTAACAATACAATAAACAATTCCAAAATAATATTATCATATTATGAAGAAAAAAATAGTTTTGGGAATTATCGTCATGTCCTTTACTGCCGGATTAACAAACGGCCAGAGTTTCGGCGATATATACCAGAAATCAATACCTGATGCAAAAAAGATTGATTATCCTTTTCTTAGGGAGGCCGAGGTAATATGGTCAAAAAGATACTATCGTCTCATTGACCTGCGCGAAAAGATAAATCATCCGCTCTATTATCCAACATCCAAGACCAACGATGGAAGACAAAACCTTATTAGTATCCTTCTTGAAGAGATTAAATCAGGCAGAATAACTGCTTATGATGCCTTTGAAACTTCAGTACCCAGGACATATGAAGATGTTGAAGTACAGATGGGCGCCAGGGAAAGGACTATTCAGATTCCTATCGATGCATTTGGCAATACAAAGGACTCAACGATAATGGATGAAGCAAATCCAAATGAAGTAAAACAGCTTATGCTCTACGAAGAGTGGTACTTCGACAAAAAGCTGAGTAAACTTGATGTAAGAATCATTGCCATCTGCCCCTATTGGCTCGGTCTGGATCAACAAACCGGACAACCCATGAAAATACCGTTGTTCTGGATAAAATTTGATGAGATCAGGAATGTGCTTGCAACCAAAGAAGTTTTTACATCAAATAATGATGCACAAAGAATATCATTTGATGATCTCTTCATGCAGAGAAGATTCGGCAGCATTATCTTTGGTGAATCCAACGTATTTGATGACAGATATATTAATCAATATACTCTTGGTCAATCAACACTTTTTGAAGCAGAACGAATAAAAACGGAGCTGTTCAATTTTGAACATGATCTCTGGGAATACTAGAAATAAGCGAGGCGGTTTTCAACCGCCTTTTTTTATCAGATACCACAATTTTCCGAGCCGGTGAGGATAATACAACACGGCTTTCCAGCCGCTGCTGCATCTGTATCTCCTCTTCATAAACTGAACCGACGGGAAGAGATCCCCCAGTACAAACAAAATCTTCCGGTGTATACCCGGTATCTCCTTTATAACATACTTATAAGGTATATCCCTGCCGCCTGCCGGATTTCCTTTAGGGCTTTCAAGAAAAAACAGGAACTTATCTGTGACAGCTTCAGTATACCTTATATATATATGGTCATTCATCCATCCCGGAAATGTTATACCCCAGAATTCCTTCAACAGGTAAAGCTTGCCGCTAAGAATATTTTCGATACCTGCTTTCTCTGCCAGGCTGAACAGGTTCGTGTTCAATATTTTATCAGGGTATCTTTCAATAAGCACAGCAAGATCTGTATAAAGCCTGAGCTGTGACTCATTGTTCATCTCATGGTAACCGAGATGCCTCACAAGATACAGGAAGTGAAGCTGAGCATCAGGTATAAATGCCTTTTCACCCTCAATTTCAGTCTCAGAGCTTCCGTCATAAAGCAGTTTTGTTAATGATGCCTCCCCTCCTCCAAACAACTCATGATGTATCTCAACCTGGAAATCGCCCTTAAGGAGTGATGGCAGATGCTTGCCAGTATAGGCAATTATCAGCTTATGAACGGGAGATTTCAGCGGAAGCGATCTGAACCCCCGGTCAAGCAGAAGCTTCCTGGCTTTCATACACTCATCGCTGGAAATAAGCACATCCACATCTGTCATCTGCCTGATGCCCCTGTTCCCGTAGACTGTATGTTCCAATGCCATTCCTTTCAGGAGAACCGTTTTGATCCCGTCTCCGCCCAGAATACTTAGGACCTCCTTCACATGGCTGATATGGCTGGTGTTCCTTGCCAGGTTGAGCACCATCAGGTTCTTCAGAAAATTACGTGTTTCCGCGGGTAGAAATTCCAGCAATCCAAGCCTGTTGAGATTGTAATATGCCATTGCCCCGACTCCATGGACATTGGCCATGCCGGCAAAATATTGCCACTCTTTGACTTCAGATATAAGTGATTTGATTTTTTCTGTCTGTGCAGGATCGAAATCGAGCCGGCATAGCCTTATTAGAAGGCTTAGCTCGTTCCTTATGTTGGCGGTACCTGTCATCAGGCAAACCTGGAGGTTTGTTTTTTATACATAGCGCTGTACATGCCGTCTTTCTTAACAAGCTCATCATGGGTCCCTGCTTCAACGATCCTGCCCTTATCGAGCACTATTATCCTGTCGGCAAGGCTTACATTGGTGAACCGGTGGCTTATAAGGATGGTGGTCCTCCCCCTGACAATGGTCCGGAGCCTGGTGAATATTTCGTATTCAGTATCCGCATCAAGCGAACTGGATGGCTCATCGAGTATCAGTACAGGAGCATCCCTGAAGAGAGCCCTCGAGAGCGCCAGCTTTTGCCATTCTCCCCAGCTGAGCTCACGGCTGTCGTTGAAAAGGTTGCCTATAACCGTTGAATATCCTGCCGGCAGACTCGCAATAAGATCATGTATCCCCGTGGTTGATGCCGCTGAAATTATTTTCTCTTCCGGTTTTGATTCATCAATGCTTCCCAGCCTGATATTTTCTCCTGCATCCAGGTTGTAAAGCATGAAATCCTGGAAGATTACCGAGAGTTGTTTCCTGTACAGGTCAGGATCCATGTTTCTGATATCATTACCGTCATACCTGATCGATCCGGAATCGGGGTCATAAAGCCTGCAGAGAAGCCGTACAAGAGTGCTCTTGCCAGCTCCGTTGGGACCTACCAGTGCAATTATCTCACCCTTATTTATGTTGAATGAAATATTATCGACCGCCCTTGTGGTGTTTCCCGGATAACTAAATGAAAGAGAGTCAACGGTGATGCTTTTTTCAAGAGCCTCCGGCGCCACGACAGGCGGTACCGCCCTGATGTTTTCCTCGAGATTGAGGAACTCAAATGTGTCGCCTACAGAGAGGGAATCTTCATAAAGACCTGCCAGTGAGCCGAAAAGCTCTCTGATATACACCATTCCCTGCCTGAAGGCAAGGAGAAACATTGCCATCTGTCCCAGGGAAATGGTTTCGCTGATTGTCCGTGAAGCGATTATCAGAAGTGTTATCAGAACCGCCCCTGCCTTGAATAGATCCGATACCAGCTCGATAAGAGATCTCTTTCTGACAATGCTTATCTCCTCTTCCTTGGTCTTCAAGAACGATTTTCTGAAGAGTGAGATGAAGTAATTTCCAAGTCCGAAAAGCCTTATTTCCCTTGATGGTCTGTCGCCGGTAAGAAGCCAGTTAAAATATGCCGTTCGTCTTGCTTCCGACGTCTGCTCTCTTTTGAAATTATAGAGAATGCCGGCATAATGAAGCCTCAGCCAGATCCCGGGAATGTTGAATACTATCAGAAGCAATGCGACTCCCCAGTGGAACCAGAACAGAACTCCGGCCATCATGATAAGCGATACCAGTCCCCTGAACATTGAAACAATGTTGTTGAGAATGCTGTTTGGCCTCCAGGGCGCTTCCCGCGAAGCCCTGGCGAGACAATCAAAATACTCAGGTTTTTCAAAATTTATCAGGTCGAGCCGCACGGCTTTCTCATGAAGAAGGTTATACATGTACCCTTCAAGCTTCACCGATTGCTTCTTCCGGATGAAATTGCCAAAGTCGGAGGAGGCTTCATCCAGGAACCATATTATGACAACGGCAACTATAAGCCAGATGACATTATCAACAGATGAAGGAGGCGATGCTGATACCGCTCTGGTAATACCGTCAATCAGTTCCTTGAGAAGCCAGATAAGGATCAGGGGCAAAAAGCTGCGCAGCAAAGAGATGGAAAAGTTGGTAAAAGCCCAGCCCGGGGCGCTCTTCCATACGAGCCCTGCAGCTTCCCTTAAATATTTGAATGTTTTGCTCATTCAGCGTTTCCCGGCCAGGTTTGCCAGCTTTTTAAGCCTTATTGCAATCCAGACCAGTAATCTGTTATAAAGATAATTGGGTTTACGGATAAGTTCTTCCCCTGATCTGATTCTTTTACCCTGGTTGTTTTCGGTCCCGGTTACCCTGCCTGCTATCAGGTCTTTCGTTACAGGCTTGTCCTCATTACTGCAGCTGTCGCCCCTGGTAATGAAGTATGTCCTGTCTTCTTCCTTTATGATACTGATAAGCCTGTGAACAACAAAACCTGTTTCTCTCTTCCATGCAATGACAGTGCCCGGCACAGGAGCCTCATCCTCAGCAAAAGGTTCGATATAGATTATATTCCCGGGTCTGATCAAAGGATACATGCTGTATCCGTCGGCTCTTATCCTTACCGTTTTCCCTTCGGCAAGCAGCGAGAAGCCGATCTCTCTTACCAGGTTATGATTCTCCTTATTCATTTGCCTGTATAAAGTCGATTATGCTGCTGTCGGGCCTGAAAAATAGCTTTGCCACAGGAATTGATCCGCTCAATACCGATACCGATTCCAGCAGCTTTGAGATAACAGTGTGATCCCAGTTGTGCTGGATGCAGTTTGCCATGATGAGGCTTACACATTCCGCACCGCTGACGGGCACTACTTTATTTTCCGCCCCATGTTCAATTATGAAGATCTTATCCAGCTTCGATTTTGCAGGTTTCTCGTTTTTATAAACCGGCGTATTGAACATAAAAAAGTTGTTTGCTTCCCTTCGCAATATCAACCTGTCGTCGTGTATCACCTTTGCACCATAAGCGTCCCACAGCTTAGCCATGGTTGATTTTCCTTTACCTGAGACCCCGCTGAACAGATATCCGCGTCCGGCATGGGAAACTCCGGAGGCATGTATCATGATGTCACCGGAGAATACGGTCAGATAATAAAGTATAAGTCCGTCAAGTGGATATTCCATCGGATCAGTCTGTTTTACCAGGTTACCGGGCCAAAGGTCCCACTCCTTTTCTGCAGGGGAAAACTTCAATACGGCTTCCCTTTTCTCTCCGGTATGAGGGAAAATGGTTCTGATAAACAGATCATCACGGAGTTTATATACGCTCCAGAACTCATCATTCTTTTTCAGCCTGAGGCCATTTACTTCCTCAATATAAGGTGCATTGAAAACCATTTTTGCATCAGCAGGTATCATAAAATAACCTGAATGCACCCGTATTCTAACATCCGGATGGTTCTCAGAGCATACAAATCCCAGGAACCTCTCCGAAGGAACCAGTTCAGGATCAGTGCTTTCAAACCTGATATTATACTCTGCAATATTTAAATTAAAGTTATTCACCTTTATAAAGATCAAAAATATTTTGCCACGAAGGCGCAAAGGCGCAAAGATTCACAAAGGAATATAAAACCAATATCATCTGATACTTCCTTGTACATTTCCTGGTGTTTCCTGGTGTCTTGGTGCCTTGGTGGCAAGAAAGAAAGGTCTATGTATTAATAATAAGGTACTCATGCATTTCGCTGATGAATTCAAAGACGTCGTTCGATGCTGACTCTTCGTCGATGTCATACTCCCTGATGAGGGCTTCGATCATATCTTCAATATTGTTTTCGCCATCGATAAGCTCCCAGAGAAAGGCACCTGTTTCGTTAAGAGTGTAGACACTGTTCATGTCGGCGACATTATCTGCAACCGGCACAAGAACATATTCATTTCCGGTTTTCCTGGTTACAACAGAAGGTGACCGAAGGGGGACGGTTTTAAGATCAGCCATACATATTATATTAATAATCAAATTTATAAAATTATAGTTCATTTTCGTACCTTCGCAAAAATCAAAAATTGATGAGCAGGAAGAAGGGAAAGGGAAGAAAAGGATCAGGTATTTCAAGGGAATCGGCCACAGAACAAATACTCCGGATATTATCAGGAGCCCCGCAGCAGGGATTCAACTACAAGCAGATCGCAAAACGTCTTAACATCAATGATCCATCGGAGAAACAGATGTTGTCGGAGATACTCAGGGAGCTGGCAAAAAAGGAAACTGTAAAGGAGATATACCAGGGAAAATACACTGCCAGGGCTATCCGCGGATATATAACCGGGACAGTCGACATGACAAGGATGGGCTACGGATTTATCACTTCAGATGATATTAAGGAGGATGTGTTCGTATCTGCCCGGAACCTGCGTACAGCGCTTCACGGCGATAAGGTGAAGGTATGGCTCTTCGCAAGGAGAAAAGGGGCGAGGCCCGAAGGCGAGGTTGTGGAGATACTGGAAAGATGGCGCACTTCCTTTGTCGGCACTGTGGAGATAATGCCAAATTTCGCATTCCTGATCCCTGACAACAAGAATATGCCTTTTGACCTTTTTATACCCACATCAAAGCTGAATGGTGCAAAACAGGGACAGAAAGCTGTTGCAAAGGTCGTTGAGTGGGATTCGAAATCAAAAAATCCTGTAGCTGAAATAATATCGGTTCTCGGAGAGCCTGGCCTCCATGAAACGGAGATGCATGCCATACTTGCCGAATTTGAGCTTCCGTATCACTTTACTGAAGAGGTCGAGCAGGATGCAGAAAACATACCTGCAGAGATAACCGGAAATGATATAAGGCAGCGAAGGGATTTCCGCAGTACGCCTACATTCACGATCGACCCGGCGGATGCAAAGGATTTCGATGATGCGCTTTCATGCCGGAAGCTTGATAACGGTAATATCGAAATAGGTGTTCATATTGCAGATGTAACCCATTACATTAATCCCGGTTCACTTACTGAAAATGAGGCAAAACAGCGGGCCACTTCAATTTACCTGGTCGACAGGGTTATACCAATGCTCCCGGAAAGGCTTTCAAACCATATATGCTCCCTTGGCCCGTCGGAGGACAAGCTTACCTATTCAGCTGTCTTTGAAATGAATGAACGGGCAGAAGTCATAAATGAATGGTTTGGAAGGACCATTATTAATTCGAACAGGAGGTTCTCTTATGAGGAAGCTCAGCAGGTGATTGACTCTGGTGAAGGTGACATGAAAGAGCAGATACTGCTGCTGCATGGTCTCGCCCAGAAGCTTCGGAAAAGGCGTTTTTCAGCGGGAGCATTCCTCTTCGAAAAAGTGGAAGTGCAGTTTGACCTTGACAAAGAGGGCAAGCCCCTGGGAATAAAATTCCGTGAGATGGGCACCTCGAACCAGCTGATCGAAGAATTTATGCTTCTTGCAAACAGGCATGTAGCTGAGTACGTCGGGAAAAAGCTTAAGGGAAGGACTTTTGTTTACCGCATTCATGATAAACCCGATCCTGAAAAAATAGAGAGCTTCACTCTTTTTGTAAAGCGTTTTGGCTATAAGCTTGAAGAAGACGAAAAGACCTCATTGCCAAAAGCCATGAACAGCCTGCTCCACGCAGTGGCCGGGAAAAAAGAACAGAATATTGTTGAGACGCTGGCTCTGAGAGCAATGGCAAAGGCAGTTTATTCAACTGATAATATCGGTCATTATGGACTGGCATTCAGGTATTATACGCACTTCACGTCGCCGATACGGCGCTATCCCGATATGATGGTTCACAGGCTGCTTTCCCGGTATCTTGATAATGAGCACCCTGCAGAAAAGGAAAAATACCAGAAGCTGTGTGAGCACTCATCAAAGATGGAACGCCTTGCGGCCGAGGCCGAAAGGGCATCCGTGAAGTACAAGCAGGTGGAATATATGAGCGACAAGACCGGGAAGGAGTTTGAGGGTATCATCTCGGGAGTCACGGAATGGGGCATATATGTTGAAATAATTGAGAACCAGTGTGAAGGTATGGTCAATATCCGTGAGCTGGGAGACGACTATTATGAATATGACGAGGATAACTACTGTATCAGGGGCCGCTCAACAGGAAAGGTTTACACGCTTGGAGATAAGGTCAGAATCGTTGTCGTGAAGGCAGACCTGCAGAAGAAGCAACTGGATTACCGGATGGTGTGACCACTGTCTTCCTCAATTATCTTCAACAGCTCTCTTACCGCATCCTCCTGCGGAACATTCTTCTTCACAGGTGTCATACCCCTGTATATATGGACTTTCCCCTCTCCTGCCCCCACATATCCGTAATCTGAGCCGGCCATCTCACCGGGACCATTCACAATGCATCCCATTATGGCGATCTTAAGTCCCGTCAGGTGTTCTGTGGCGGCCTTTACCTTCCTCACTTCTTCCCGGAGGTTGAATTTTGTGCGGCCGCATGTAGGGCATGATAAATAGCGATTCCTTGTTATCCTTGCCTCCGTCGCCTGGAGAATAGAAAAGGATAGTTCTTTAAGTTTATCACCCTGAACCTTTCCGCTGTTTGTAATACAGATGCCGTCAGCCTGCTTCAGGATGAAATAACGGCCCAGAAGCGCTGATGCATCGATTATCAGCTTCTCAGGATCATCTTCCGAAAACACCGGAGACAGATATGCTTTTCTGTCAGGCCTTTCATCAGGAATGGGCGGTGTTTTATGATTGAAGATCAGTACCTCGCCCCGGAATGGTTGTCCCTCCTCTTTCAGGTACCTGCCATCGGCATATGTCAGAACCTCAGGTTTATACAGAGTATCCCTGATCCTGAAACCCTGGGGAGCGACCGGATTGTTTATCCTCCCGTTTTTGCCTCCCAGGAACCGTACGATCTCCTTTGCCACAGGGATCTCATACTCGGGATCTTCACTCAACGACACCCGTATTGTATCGCCGATGCCCTCTGACAGGACGGCCCCGATACCTGCAGCAGATCTCACCCGGCCATCCTCGCCCTCGCCTGCCTCTGTAACACCAAGATGAATGGGATATGCAAGCCCGGTCTCTTTCAGGACACCGGCCAGCAATCTGTTGGCTAGCAGCATGACGCCGGTATCGGAGGATTTCATTGAAATTACCAGGTTATTGAAATTCTCAGAACGGAAGATCCTTATAAATTCCACCGCCGACCTTACCATTCCTTCAGGAGTGTTGCCATATCTCGACATTATCCTGTCGGAGAGGGAACCGTGATTGATGCCTATGCGTATTACCGTATTGTTCTCCCTGCATATATTTATAAGAGGACTCAGCTTTTCGTGGATACGCTCCAGCTCTTCTTCATATTCCTTATCCGTGAATTCGGCTTTTACAAATGTTGCCCTCTTATCGGCATAGTTCCCGGGATTTATCCTGATCTTCTCAACAAGTCTGGCGGCAGTTTCTGCAGCGGCAGGATTGAAATGGATATCAGCGATAAGAGGGGCAGTGAATCCTGCCTTCCGTAGTTCCTTCCTGATAACTTCAAGGTTCTGTGCCTCCTTCACTCCCTGTGCCGTCAGGCGGACGAAATCCGCACCGGCCTCAATGATCCTTATGCACTGGGCTAATGAAGCTTTGGTGTCCAGGGTGTTGGTGTTGGTCATCGACTGAATTCGGATAGGGTGAATTCCACCCAGCTGAACAGAACCTACATTGACAACTGATGAAATGTATGGTTTATAACTCCCCTCCCCGGAGGGGATTCTTTTTACTCTATCTCCCATTCCGCCCCTTCTTTCAGGTCCTTCAGAATAATTCCGGCTTTTTTTAGTTTCTCCCTTATATTATCGGAGATAGTCCATTCCTTCCTGTTCTTGGCATCCTGCCTGAGGTCAATGATGATCTTCATCAGGTTGCCCGTAAGCTTGTCATCAGCGCTGCCTGCCTCTTCATTTATCAGCCCGAGCACTTCAAAAACAAATGTTCTGAACAGGCTTTTCAGGGTTTCAATATCTGATGTGGAGACTCTTTCTGTACCATCGGCGGCAGCGTTTATGATCCTCACACCTTCGAAAAGATTTGAAATAAGGATCGGACTGTTGAGGTCGTCATCCATCGCTTCATGGCATCTTTCCATAAGTAAAGAGATGTCAACTGAAGAAGAAAGAGAAGGTTTAAGCCTGTTCAGGGCTTCATTCGCCTTCATCATTTTCTGCAGTCCTTTTTCTGCTGCCTGCAGGGCTTCATTCGAAAAGTCAATGGTGCTGCGGTAATGAGCCTGGAGAAGAAAAAATCTTATGGTCATCGGACTGTAAGCCTGGTGCAGCAAAGGGTGATCGCCTGAAAAGAGTTGATCAAGAGTGATGAAATTATTCAGCGAACGGGCCATCTTCTGGTCGTTGATCGTGATCATGTTGTTGTGCATCCAGTACCTTACTGATTCCTTGCCCTGCGCAGCAGTTGACTGGGCAATTTCGCATTCATGATGCGGAAACTGAAGATCCATGCCGCCTCCGTGAATATCGAATACCTCGCCCAGATATTTTGTGCTCATGGCGGAACATTCCAGATGCCATCCGGGATATCCTTCGCTCCAGGGCGACGGCCATCGCATAAGATGCCCAGGGGAGGCTTTCTTCCAGAGTGCAAAATCAAAAGGCCCTCTCTTTTCATCCTGTCCTTCAAGGTTCCTGGTATTCACCTGAAGCTCTTCGAGAACACGTCCTGACAGTTTTCCGTATTTGTATTTCTTATTGTATTTCTCCACATCAAAATACACCGAGCCGTTTGTTTCATAGGCATATCCGTTTTTCAGGATGCTCTTTATAAGTTCCTGCTGCTCAATTATATGTCCCGATGCCCGTGGTTCAATTGAAGGATGGAGAATGTTGAGTTGTTCCATGTTCTTCAGGAAGGTGTTTATATATTTCTGAACCACCTCCATCGGCTCCATCTGTTCAAGGCGCGCTCTCTTTTCGATCTTGTCCTCTCCCTCATCCGCATCATTCTCAAGATGCCCCACATCGGTTATGTTTCGGACATACCTCACTTTGTATCCGAGATGCATCAGGTAACGGTACAGGAGGTCGAAGGTCACATAAGCCCTGGCGTGGCCCAGGTGGGCATTGCTGTATACAGTGGGCCCGCAGACATACAATCCCACAAATGGCGGATTGAGCGGAATGAATTGTTCTTTCTTCCTGGAGAGGCTATTGTAGATGGAAAGTTTATTATCCATGAGCAAAATGATTATATGACAAAAGTAAGTTAATTCTTTATTTTTCTTAACCACAAAGGACACAAAGGCTCTTAGTGCGTATTTTGTCCTTTTTGTGGTTAATATCTTTTTATTTTTTGGTTTTTATAAAATCATTTATACATTTGCAGTCACGAATCAAATATTCCTTCCTTTCAAGGGTGTTTGATTTTTATTGAGAAGGGCGGAGAGATTAGGCTCTGAGAAACCCTGGCAACCAATCCCGAGTATTCGGGAGAACGGTGCCAAAACCTAATCCCGGGAAAGCCGGGAGATGATAAAAACAGACACGGAAACCATGAATTCATTTCATCTGACCAGAAAGAATCTCACGATGCCGCTCATGCCTATGTGCATGCACAGGCTGAGATCCTGATAAGGAATCAACCATCTTTTTGTTGTGCAGGATCATTGCATTTGCAGGAGTATTATTCCTGTTTGCCGGATCAGTATAATTAATCAGTAACAATAAATATGAAAAAGAAAAAAATACATTTTGAGACATTGCAGATACATGCAGGGCACCACCCTGACAGGGATACTCATTCAAGGGCTGTCCCGCTGTACCAGACTTCATCCTATGTATTCAAAAATGCAAGGCATGCGGCGGATCTGTTCAGCCTGTCGGAGGCGGGGAATATTTACACACGGATACAGAATCCCACCACTGATGTATTTGAGAAGCGGGTTGCAGCCCTTGAGGGAGGCGCAGCGGCGCTTGCCGTGGCATCAGGCCATGCCGCCCAGTTCATTGCCCTTTCAACCATCATCAGGAAAGGAGAGAACCTTGTGAGCTCTCCGTTCCTGTACGGAGGAACCTATAACCAGTTTAAGGTAACCTTTCCGGGATTCGGGATCGAAACGAGGTTTGCCAGGGATCTTGATCCGAACTCATTTGAATCCCTGACAGACAAAAACACAAAAGCCATTTATGTTGAAACGATAGGCAATCCCGGCTTCAATATCCCTGATCTTGAGGCATTTTCAGAGCTTGCAGAAAAACATGGAATACCCCTGGTGGTTGACAACACCTTCGGGGCATGCGGATATCTATGCAGGCCGATAGATCACGGAGCCAATATTGTGGTACAGTCTGCCACCAAATGGATAGGGGGACACG
>Ga0105099_10001122_pt1 | contig 17207 bp, 9 predicted proteins | sample PPLLak3cmMay2015_2_FD_79138 | JGI IMG/M metagenome (GOLD analysis project Ga0105099, IMG submission 79138) | Freshwater sediment microbial communities from Prairie Pothole Lake near Jamestown, North Dakota, USA - PPLs Lake P8 Core (1) Depth... | ecosystem: Environmental > Aquatic > Freshwater >... | reverse complement strand
TGATAAAGAGGAATGGCGGCCATCAACGTTCTGGCCTGAGAACGAACCTGCCGCTCACCTTTAACAATCACCTCCTGAAAACATTCGTGCGCATGGTCATATGAACCGCTGAATATGTAAATCCGTCCGAGCTTCAAAAGAGTATGATAATTTGAAAAGTCCGGCTTTATTGACAAAGATTTTTTATAAGCTTCAACAGCCTCGTTCAATTTGCCGAATTTGGCCAGCAGGTCACCTTTGGAATCGTATGGATTGGCATCTTCTGGCGCCAGTTCAATATATCGCTCAATATATTTCATGGCCATCTGAAAATTACCGGCCGCACTGTAAATATAAGTTAATTCATTCAACGCCTGCTCATTGAATGGGTCAATTTCAATGACTTTTTGATTCAAATCTATGGCATTTTGAATCCGACCCGATAAACGTTCATGCAGGCCAAGCAGATACATGGCCGTTTTTTCATCAGGGTTCGACTCTATGATTTTTCTTAAATATTCCGCCGATAGATTGTCGTCGTTAGCAATCGATGCCTGAAGACTCTTTATATATAGCTGTTCGACAGTATTAATTTTGGATGAATATTTCACAGCGCTGGCTATCAACTCTTTCGCTTCTGATTTCTTTAAAACTGCCAGATAGTAATAGGCCATCGCAAAAGCTGTGTCATATTTCAAGGCCATCTCGAAACTTCGGGTGGCCTCATCAAAATAGAACTTTTGATAAAAATCGCGCGCCTCGATATAGTGAAGTAAAGCTTCGCGCGAATGGGTGGTTACATCGGCCACCGGAATATCATTTTCTTCAAAAGCGGCTATTGGAAGAGTCAGGCCTTTTTTGATTTCCCTGCTAAGCCGGTCAACAAAAGAAAACAGATTTTCTTCAGGTTCGGCGGTCAATCTATAAGAGCCGGCAATACTTCCATCCGTCACATTAATAAGTTGCGCCACGAGCGCCAGCCCCGGATCGGCCTGGAGAATTTTCCCCGTAAGAATCCAGCTGGCTCGAGCGACATCGGCGATACGGGATCCTTCGTCGTCGCTAAATCCCGTCTTGTTCCCCAGCTTCAGTTGCTTTATGATATCATTTATTCTCTGATGAGTTATTACTTGGATATAGTTAGATTGCGATAAATCGGTAATAAGGAGTTCGGCAATAATTTCACCTGTCCGATGATCGTCTTCAGAATCTGCCATATTTTCAAAATCCAAAATCACCAGGCGATTCTCAAGGGCGACTGCCTCCTGCCCGGGATGAAATTCTATTTGCCACGGTCTCAGTATTAAAATAACTAAAATTGCGGCTATAGCCAGAATGCTTTTGATATACCCTGTTTTGAACTTTTTGGTCGATGCGGCCTTTGTATCGGGACCGGTTATTATTTCCCTAAATAGCGAATCATTTCTTATTATTTCCGCTTCCGAAGCGAATTTTCGCGCCTTTTCATTGCAATATTTGCACTCCAAAAGGTGTATTTCAAATTCCTCCCTTTCGCTGTCACTGAGCAGATCGATTTCATAGGCATAGAGTCTATTGCCCAATTTTTTGTCGATGCACTCATTCATCGCCGGAATCTCCCTTTTTTAGACAGATTTCCAGAGCCGTGCGAGCCCGGGAAAGGATTACATACATATTGTTCCTCGTAATATTCATCATTTTGCAGATTTCCTCGGTCGTATAACCCTGATATTTTAGATTTAGAATTCGGGCATGCTGGATATTTCCTCTGCCGATTTTCTTAAAGCAGTCAATCAGGCGGGTTCTGATATCCGGGTTGGGACATTGATAATCCGGCTTATCCTCCCGAGGACAATGCTGTTCCAATAGCCTTTTCCTTGTATTTTTGGTGACCATGTAATTCATTAATTTATTTCGCAACACATGATAAGCCCAGACCGTGAAGCTGGTTTCAAATTCAATATCCCGGCACTTATCGATTATTGTCATCAGGGCATCCTGCACGATTTCCTCAGAATCATGCTTATCCCAAATCTTATGTTTAGCGAAGAGTCGAAAACTTACGGTAAGATGCTCCAAAAGTTCTTTTTCGGCAAATTTATCGCCATTCAGGAAATCCTTATATAATTTATCAATGCTAAATTTTGAATCATCCTGACCAGTCATACTTTATAATAAAGAAATTCCGCACAAAAAACAATTAACTGTTATGACCGGTATTTTGATTCAGGACCAGAGAATTAATATTCGGAATCTGCAATTTTCCTGATTTTTCATAATAATGCGTAAGATACTCGAACTTGAATAAACTTAGTTATAAAGTGGAACGATGTATATGATTTTGGGAAAAAATATTAAAATTTGTCCAATAATTACCGGTTGAATATAGAACTAGCTGCTTTTCAAGTTCCCTCACCGCCATTAAAAACATGGGCCAGATTAATAGCTGCATGAACAGATTGGTTACCATATCACAGACGGCTCCTTCTATTTATAAGGCCGGAATCATTAAAACCGGCAACGATTTCTGGGCCAGACTGCTTGTATATTTTTCAATATTTCTGCTTAGCGCAGATCTTATTTATAAGCTCTATTTTGGAATTTCATATCAAAATCGGCAGGACTGCGTCCTTTATGGCCATTTGCCGCGCTGGGCTTTCCTATTTTATGAATATTTCATCGAACTTTTTTTGATACTGATAGTCGGGATTTTTCTGGCGGCGCTTTTGGAAAAATATTTTGCCCGATTCGGACGATTTGTCCCGCGCAATCCTCTTACTGCATTTCTATATGCTTCAATAATACCGGTATGCTCCTGCAGTGCCATACCTGTAATTGCGGCCGTAAAAGATAAAATCCCATTAAAAACCATAATTACCTTTATCGTTGCAGCACCATTATTGAACCCATATATCATAATAATCTCGGCTATGGTTCTGGGGACAAAATATCTCATCCTTCGAATTGCAGGTTCATTCATTCTGGCGATTTTCACGGGATATATCGCCGAATATTCTTATAAAAAAATGAATCTTAATGAAATAGGTTCATTATGGTCCTGCCGGTCACATCAGGGTTGCCATCAAAGTAGTGCCAGTCTATATGAAAAGACCTTTGCAGTGTTCAAAAAGGTGTTTTTGTTTATGCTTGCCGCGGCTGTCCTGAGCGTTGCCATGGAACTTTTCTCTCCTGATAAGTTACTGGCGAATCTTGACTTGACCGATAATTATTTTGGATTAATTCTGGTTATACTGGTGGGTGTACCTGTCTATTTCTGCAACGGCGCCGATGTTCTGTTTCTGAAACCTTTAATTCAATTTGCGGATTTACCTCTTGGAACGGCCATCGCATTTTCTCTGACGTCGACATCGGTGTGCATAACATCTCTGTTTTTAATGGCTGAATTTGTCGGGAAAAAACTCACGGCCATTATTCTGGCAAGTATTGTACTGATAACCTTTCTTCTCGGCCTGATAATTCAAGCCATCCCACTTTAATATACAATGAAATAATGATATAGAAGATAATCATGGGTGAATTGAAAAAGTTACTAAAATAGGAGGGTCAATGCATAACAAAAAGAAACTTGCTGGAGGAGTCATTTCAATGCAGAATAATCTGTATTCTGCAATGTATGTAATAATTGCAGTACTCCTGGTCTTCTCTAATACCAACCTTTTCGCCTCTATCCGTCTGTCTCGATCACCTGTCTGGGAAAATACCAGTATTTCTAATCCATGCGGGGCCGGTTTTGCCGATTTTGACGGCGATGGCTGGCCGGATCTGGCTATTACCCGAGGAGTCGATGCCGCTTCCTTGTCAAACTATATATTTTATAGTAATGAGGGTGAGCTTTCTTCGTCCCCGGGTTGGGAGTCGACCGATATTTACGCCTCCGGTCAATTATATATTGGAGATTTTGACCGTAATCTCCAGCCCGATTTGCTTGTTTCCAATCTGGGAGTTACAGATGACCAAATACCGCAGAGTCTTTATTTGAATTATGATGGTTTATCCACTTCGCCCTCATGGGAGTCACCGGCGACAAGATCCTTCGCCTGCACGGCCGGGGATCCGGACGGGGATGGCGATCTTGATGCCATCTTTTCACGCGGTTATTGGGTCACATCTGATGAGCAGACGACCGTAATATATGAGAATAATAATGGTGCGTTTAATTCCACGGTATTGTGGGAATCGGATGACGCCTACTATGGCGTTGGCATTGCTATGGATGATGTCGATATTGACGGGGATCTTGATATGGTCGTCGGCTCTCGTGGCAGTGGCGTGAGAATCTATAACAACAATAACGGCTCATTGGAAACCACTCCGATATGGCAGTCAAATCCTTTTTATGGCTCCCGGATGATGGCCCTTGGGGATGTCGATGGTGACGGATACCGGGATCTGGCTACCGCCATTCCAGGCAGCAGCGGAACGTGCGCATTGTTCATGAATATTGGTGGGACATTTGATGCCACACCCACCTGGTCCGTCGGTCTGGGCAGCGAACCCTCGTGTGTCGCCTGGGGAGATGTCGATGGTGATGGCGATCTGGACTTGGCCACCGGATCCTGGTTTGTAACCGCACGTATTTATGAAAATGTGGACGGCGTTCTCAGCAGTACACCGGCCTGGACCTGCCCGGCCGATGTCGGAAATATTCAGAAGATAGCATGGGGCGACTATGATAAAGACAACCTCGTTGATACCTATGAGACATTTTATGGCGACGGCAGCCGGAAGCTATTCTATCTTAATAAAATGCCGGTGCATAGCATTTCATCCATAGAAGTGGATGGAACCCCGGTAAGCACGGATTTATATTGTTATGATAATTCCCAGGGTTGGATATCTTTGGCGTCCGCCCCTGCATCGGGAAGCATGTTGACCGTTTATTATACTTATTCGAATGACCTTGATCTTGTGATTACCGGACTAAACGGCGTTTTTCTTTTCGCCAATCGCTCCATTGCCAATCCCGATGAAATAAAAATACTGCTGTTGCAGGATCAGCGTCAGGGAACGACCATTGATGGCAATGATGCCAAGGACAATATGCTGACACAATTCGATGATTTCGGATGGGTAATAAGCACGGCGGGCTTAACCGAGAGTCTCTCGCGATGTACCTATGCTTTATCTAACGGAGCCTTGCCGATGACAACCGATATGCTTGTTTCGGATATTACCGATGTTACCGAATATGACATCATATGCCTGACACCTTCGGGCAATGGATTGGAAAATTTAATGAACGATCCCGCGACTCTTCAGCTTCTGAATGATGCTGCCAATGCCGGCAAAGTCGTTGCGGCCTGGTGCCGCGCCGTACGGGTTTTGGCCGCCGCCGATCTCATTAATGGTTTAAATGTAGTGGGACATCTCGATTATCAATCGGAATATGAAGCCGCGGGAGCTACTTTTATCGGCAATGATAATCCACCTATCATCCAGGGAAATATAGTCACCGGCGTTCGGAGCCTTTATTATCGTGATGAAATGTGCGATGCAATGGCTCGTGCTGTGCCGCCGAAAATCGTGGAAACAAGGAGTCTTCAATTGACGCCGACCCAGATGGATTCACTGACAATATTATCCTTTATTTCAGATTTTGCCCAGCTGGATACGGCCATGCTGGTAGTCGATACCGGGACCGGCTTCTTCGAAATCAGTATGTACGATGATGGTCTACATCACGATGACCTGGCCGGTGATTCCCTATATGGGGCCACCTTGCCGTTGATATCAGACGGAACCGAAGTTACCTATTATATACGAGCAGTGGAAGACACGATTCACACGACTGTTCTGGACCCGCCCGATGCGCCTGTTTCCACTTACAGCATAACAATCGGCTATAGAATTCCCAGTGTAATAATCAGTGAATTTATGGCCGCGGAAAATAATTGCTGTGCGGATAATTTTGGGGATTTCGACGATTGGATTGAAATTTACAATCCGGAAGCGATTGATGTGGATCTGACCGGGACCTACCTGACCAATGATTTGGCGGCGACGACCAAATTTGAGTTGAATAATATTATTGTACCGTCCGGCGGATATGTCGTCTTATGGGCCGACAATGAAATTTCAGAGGGTGATAATCATGTGAGTTTCGTTTTGGCCGGGGGCGGCGGTGATGTCGGATTATTTGATGCCGATCGGCATGGAAATATGGCGATGTCGACTTATTCCTACGGCCTGCAAAGGAATAACTATTCGTATGGCCGATTATCCGATGTCAGTAATACCTGGCTGTTTTTCCATACGCCCACACCGGGTTCGACCAATGGCGCCTACCTGTGTGGCGACGCCACTAATGATTATAATACCAATATTCTCGATATTGTTTTTATGATAAATGATTTATACAAATCGGGACCATCGCCGGATCCTCTGGAAAAAGCAGACGTAAACTCCGACGGGTTGGTCAATATTCTTGATATTGTCCGCATGATTAATTTTATCTATAAGGCGGGACCGGTGCCGTCATGCCCCCAATGAATATCTAAATAATAGGTAAGACGGGAAAGGTATAAAAAAGGCCAAAAAAATAAATTGAAACGGCCGGTCCCAATTATTAACCGGCGAAACCTTGCCGGGAGCATATCCTGGCAAGGTCCCACTTATAATGCGATTTCTCTTTGAAATTCGACAAATTTTATTATATTAAAATGGGCAAGGCACATGGCAATTCGATTTGCCATTTCGGACATCCTGTTTAGAGGTAGTTTAAAACATATATATCATCATGTTATGCATCCGCGCTTTTAACTGGGCAAGGAGGTATAAAATGAAAACGTTTGTGCTGATGACTAAACTGGCTCCCGGCGATTGTCTGCCGGTTGAATACAGCTCAAAACAAAAGGCTCGTGCCAGAAGCAGTCGGATTTGGCTCGATGAAATTAAGGAAAAATGTCCGAAAGTCAAATTCAAGACTCATTTTGCGCTTATGGGATATTGGGATTCGATGCATATTTATGAGGTCCCCGATGAAGAAACTGCGGCGATGGTGTCGATGATAACCCGCAATTATGTGGCCCAGGTGGAAAGCTGGCTGGCATTGCCGTACGAAAAAGTTATGAAGCTGTCGCAAAGTCTTATCTCGGCGGGAAAACAGCAGTAGCAGGCGGCAAACTGATTCTCCTCCATTTCATAGTGGGTCAAGATTAGATCGACCTGATTTCTTGCAGCCCGGTATTCGGCCAAAATAACAGGCCAAATATTGCCTTCTGAAAAATCGTATGTAATCTCAAAAAAAATGTATATATTTTGCCAGAACTTTGTTTAATTAAGTATATGCTAAAGAAGAAACAGACTTCGGATAAAGACTTCTACTTCATAATCGGAGGACCCTAATGGATCGAATTTCGCGTCGAAAATTCCTTAAAACAGGAGGCAAGGGGGTAGCCCTGGCGGCCATTCCCGTGTTTTTCAGGGCAAATCCATTGGCCGCGCTGATGACGCCGTCGGGGGAAACGGCTGATCTGCAGGAATACTACGAACATTTTGGAGTCGATGAAAAAATCATCAATTCCGCGATGTCAGCCGCTTTGGAGCGAGGCGGCGATTTCTGCGATCTGTTTTTTCAGCATCGAATAAACAATGCGGTCGTTTTGGAGGATAATATTGTCAGCCGGGCCAATACCGATATCATTCTCGGGGTTGGCATTCGGGTTATTCGGGATGATCAAACCGGATATTCATTTACCGAAGACTTATCCCCGAAGGCCATGAAGGAAGCAGCCAAAACGGCGGCCAATATCGCCAGTGGCGCCAAAGCGGTCGAGCCAGTTGAGTTAAAATTTCATAAAACGCCGGAATATTATAAAATCAAGATGCCCTGGGAAAACGTGGGAATTGATAATAAAATTCCACTGCTTCAAAAAATAAATGATAAAATGATAAGCCTCGACAAGCGGATTATCAAGTCGCAGGTATTTTTTTCAAGCGTCGATGATTATGTCCTGATTGCTACTTCGGACGGACGTATCGTCTATGATTACCGACCCATGTCCCGAGCATTTGCCACATGTACTGCCGAAGAGAAGGGTCGCCGCGAGGAAAATTATGAAATAATCGGCGGGCGATTGGGTATCGAATATTACACTCCGGAAAAACTTGATTTTCTGGCTTCAACTGCGGTCAATAAGACGGTGACCCTCTTTGAAGCCATCAAACCGGAAGCCGGTGAGATGGAGGTTGTTCTGGCATCGGGTCAGGCCGGAATTCTCTTGCATGAGGCAATCGGGCACGGAATGGAGGCAGATTTTAACCGCAAGGGCGAGTCATTATTTGCGGATAAAATTGGCAAGAAAGTCGCAGAGAGTTTTGTGAATATAGTTGATGATGGCACTCTTCCGAACCTTCGGGGATCCCTTAATATCGATGATGAAGGAAATGACACTGAAAAAACCTACTTAGTGGAAAACGGCATTTTGAAAACATATTTGCACGACCGAATCAGCGCCAAACATTATAATGTAAAACCGACCGGAAACGGGCGCCGGGAATCTTTCAGGCATATGCCTATTCCACGCATGAGAAATACCTATATGACGGCCGGCCCGTACACAAAAGATGAAATAATTGCCAGCGTCAAGAAAGGAATTTACGCGGAGTCGTTCACCAATGGGCAGGTTAATATTGGGCCTGGCGATTTTACCTTTTATCTCAAATCCGGTCGCCTGATTGAAGATGGTAAGCTGACGCGGCCTATAAAGGATATAAATATCATAGGCAATGGCCCGGAAGTGTTAAGAAATGTAGTAATGGTGGGAAATGATCCGGCAATCGCAGAAGGCGGCGGCACCTGCGGAAAAGGCGGACAGTCTGTTCCGGTTACCGATGGGTTGCCGACGACAAAGGTTTCGGCTATAACTGTCGGCGGAGTATCCTCATAACCGGTTGCGGTAAATTAGTCGAAAATTAAGGCAGGATTTTAAGCATGAATAATAAAGAAAGATTGGATTTGGCCAATTGGGTGGTCAAAACTGCCCAAAAAGCCGGCGCCAGAGATGTGGCGGCAAATATCGGTAAATTCAGACAGATTTCGATCGAGCATAGAAACAGAAAATTGGATGTCTTGAATGAATCCACGCAAAATTCCCTGGGTCTGGATGTTTATATTAACAACCGCTATTCCACCTACGCGACCTGCGATTTGCGTAAGGAATCCTTGAGCAGATTTATTGGAGAGGCGGTGGCCATGACAAAATATCTGGGTGAGGATATCTATCGTACTCTACCCGATCCCAAATATTATGAAGGGGTAAAAGCGGTTGATCTGCGTATTTTTGATCAATCATATGACAGCATGACCTCGGAAAAAAGGGTCAGACTGGCCAAAGAAATTGAAGAGGCGGCTTTATCTCAGAGCGAAAATGTGGTTGCCTGTACTGCCTATTATAATGATTTTTTTGCAGAATCGGTGAAAGTCCATAGCAATGGATTTGACGGTATGCGGCAGGCGACAAGTTTTTCGATCGGCCTCGAGGTTACCGTTTGCGATGATAAAGAATGCCGACCCAATGATGATGATTATTTGACGGTTCGATATATCAAGGATATTCCTGACCATCAAAAAATGGCGGTGGCTGCGGTGAAAAGAGCCTTTAGCAAAATCGGTCAGAAAAAAATGGTTTCCGGAAAATTCGATATGATTGTGGAAAATCGATCCGGCGCCCGTCTTATCAGCGCCTTACTGGGTCCGATGCGGGCCAGTGCTGTTCAGCAGAAAGGTTCGTGTCTGGAAGGGATGCTGGGCAAAAAAATCGCCTCTGATAAACTTACTCTTATTGATGACCCGCTTCTGGAGAACGGATTGGGCTCAAGATTATATGATGATGAGGGGATGGCGGCCAAACGGCGAATTATGATTGAAAAAGGTATCCTGAAATCATTTTATGTTGACACTTACTATGGTAGGAAACTCAGTTGGGAACCGACTGTCGGCGACACCAGCAATATGACCTTTGAATGCGGGACAAAATCTGTCGATGAAATGATTGCCCAGATGGGAAAAGGCATATTTGTAACAAATTTTATAGGCGGTAACTCCAACTCGACAACCGGAGATTTTTCTTATGGTATTATCGGCCAATATATAGAAAATGGCAAAATGGTTCATCCAATCAATGAAATGAATGTGTCGGGCAATATTCTTGATTTGTGGCCGAAACTGGTCGAAGTTGGAAACGACCCTTATATATACTCCCAATGGCGCCGCCCCAGCATGTATTTCAAGGATGTCGAATTCAGCGGAGTATAGAATTCTCAACTGACGATTTCATTATTGCAGGGATTGGCAGCCGCCAATCCCTGTCTTATATTGTCCAACTTAAAAACATAAATATCTGGCGAAATAATAAAATTGGATTGCCCTCAAGAATTTGACTTGCCAAATCATCAAACCGATTTTAGATTCCGAACGGGTCAACTTAATGCATATTATTGTCTTAAATTAAACGGCAGGTATTTCAGATTGAGCAAGTGAAAGTCCTGAATTTATGAAGAAGGATTCCGATGGATAATAATTTGCGTTTTAATATAGCCGACAGGCGTTTATCGTTTAAGGGCGGAGATAATTATTTTGCCCTCAACGAAAGCCGGATATTGGAATTCAATCACCGGCACTTTACGGTTCTTTCCAATTATGATATTTCTCTGAAAGAGGGCAGGATTTTCACTCTTGATGACAGAATCAACAGCATCTCAAATCTTGGGGCTTTCCGTAATAAACAAATCCGGGAATCGGCAATTGTTGCGGCCGCTTTATCGGCTATCGGGGTCGGTGTGAGCGGACGGGGTTCCTTGAATAAAATTCAACCCGATAAAAGGACCAACTCGCTGGCCAATGAGTTGAAACGGACTAATGACCGAACGGCCGCTCAAATTATGGCCGAAGTCCTGCATACTACCGCCAATAAACTTCCTATCGGAGAGGAAGTTCTGATTGCCTCGACCATAACCGAAGGTGTCAGAGTCAAACCGGGGAAGGAAGCCGGAGGTAATCCAACGATAGCCGTCGGGGCTCTTTTTGGAAAGAAAGTGCATCGTGCCCAATATGGTCTGTTGATGCCGAATAATATCACTCTGCTTTCAATGGGCAGCGACGTCATTGACGGGACGACCAAATCAGTTAAGGGATTACATTCGAGTTTTACAGCCCTTTTTCTTACCGAATCGGGAGTAAAACGTCATCTTCCGGATATTTATGTTCAGCGCTGGATGGCCGGCGCCTACTTCAATGAATTCAATCCGCGCGAAGTATCTTTGACCGATGCCGCCGAAATTATTAGCCATGCCTACGGCCTGTCCGGAATCGAACAGCTTAATGCTTTTTTCCTGGATCGAAAAAGGCACTACCTGGCCATGGATGAATTGAATCAAGCCGGAATTGGAACGCCATTTGACAACGATGGTGACCTTTTTCCATCCCTGATACTCGGGTTTGATAAGGCTGTCTTTCCGGGGGGCGGCCATCTCAATTCCATGATTGGCGAAATAGGCGGCTCGGCTGAATGGGCGGTTGGCGTGTTGCCGCTGGTATGGCGTGGCGGACAGGCTATCGGGATGTTGACCAGTCAGACATCGCTGACTCGCGATGACCTGTCTCCCGAACAACAGTGGAAGGAGAGATTTCATTTTACCGAGGAAGAGTTTATGTTGATGCAGGACGCCCGGTTTGAACAGAAGCCATATTTTTCAATTCGCGATATTATTGAAGATCCTTTTGCGGGCGGCATCAGCGCCTTTGGCGCCATTACCGATAATTACTATCTGCCTTTTATGGAAGGTGTTTCTGTCGACGAAAAAGATAATACAATCACAGTTAATACATTGGTCATTAATTCGCTCGGTATCATGGAAGTATGGCGAATGATTTTTGAATGCCGGGGAAATCTGGAGAAAACGCGCCAGCTGATGGCGTCTCCAAAAGCAGGACTGATTGGCTTATCCGGCCGTGATCTGGAAAAGGCTATTGGTAATTATATGAATGACGATCGGATGAGAATGCGCTTTAGAATTTGCTTCAATAATGAATATTATCCGGCGTTGATTCCGGTTCGTGACAAAATGGTCCCTCTAAATAATGCGATTGGAACCTTAATAGAGCGGGGAGCTCTCAACGATCACGACCGGGAGATTATTAATGTAACCAAGAAGGTGGCTGGCCACTGGTTTATCAATAATGACTGATTGCCTGTATTAAACCCTCTCATGACCGATCATTCCTCTGTCGCTGACCCTCAAAATATAGCGGATTGGCCTATCCCGCGGCTCATATTTTTTTAAGGAATCACTTTGATGAATTTCATCTATGAATTATTTTGACGACATGAAATTGGAATCAAAGCCGACGGCGCTGGATATCAAAGAAGCTGCAAAAAGAATCCAGCCGTTTGCTCACCGAACGCCAATTTTGACTTCGCAGAGCCTTGATCAATTTACCGGAAATCGAATCTTTTTCAAATGTGAAAACTTTCAGAAGGTGGGGGCCTTCAAATTCCGTGGCGCTATCAATGCCGTCTATTCCCTCAGCGATAAGGATGCATCACGGGGCGTTGCTACACACTCATCGGGTAACCATGCCCAGGCGCTTTCGCTGGCGGCCAAAAAAAGAGGAATTAAATCATATATCGTAATGCCAGACAACGCCACGTCGGTTAAAATTGAGGCAGTCAAAGGGTATGGCGGCGAGATAACATTCTGCAAACCGACTTTGCAGGCCAGAGAACAAACCCTGGAAGAGATCGTCAAAAATACCGGGGCCGTTTTAATTCATCCATACAATGACTTGCGTATTATTGCCGGGCAATCAACGGCGGCGCTGGAATTATTGGAGGAGATAAAAGATCTTGATTTGCTTATGGCTCCGGTCGGCGGGGGAGGGCTGCTTAGCGGGACAGCGCTGGCTGCATTTTATTTTTCATCCGGGATAAAAGTCATCGGAGCCGAACCGGAAGCTGCAGACGATGCCTTTCGATCCCTCAATTCCGGGGAGATTGTGCCATCCGTAAATCCCAAAACCATCGCGGATGGTTTATTATCTTCTCTGGGAACACTCACCTTTCCGATTATAAGAGAATATGTTAGCGAAATTATTACCGTCTCCGAAGATAATATTATTAAGGCGATGAGACTTTTTTGGGAACGAATGAAAATAATCGTGGAACCGTCGGGGGCTGTTCCCCTTGGCGCCCTGCTTCAGCATCGAAACCGGTTCGCAGGCAAAAGAATTGGCATCATCATTTCCGGCGGAAATGTCGATATCGACAAACCGCCATGGATGTCGATCAGTTGATCGACTTTTTTTTCGAAAGGCTGTAAGAAATTATCAAAAATGGGAACCTGTAACTGTAAAAGTTTGGGTGCCTATTTTCTGGTCTGAATTGAACCTCACTCATATTTCAGTTCTAAAAGAATAGATTCCTGAGGGGGAGATTTTGGTAGAGGTTATTGGGATTTTGTTATCTATTAAATTATTATTCCGGACGGAAGCGTCATTATTGGTCGGTTCTCTCATACCGACCAATAATCCAATTTGCGCCCGACTCGGCTTTCAGGTTGGACGACGAATTGCCGCAAGGAATTAGAAAAGAGAATTGCATTTATTTGAAAATCAATTATATTAAATGCCTAAACTGCTTTAAATTACCTATCTTTCAGGAGGAGAATATGTCTAATCGGGTTTTTGTCACGGCACTGGCGGCATTGTTGGTGTTTTCAATTCAGGCCGGCGCCTTCAACGTTAACAATATTCAGGCTCGGGTCTTTTTTGAGACAAAGTCTCAATGGACTCAGTTGATGAATTTGCATCCGGATATTATTTTCAGCGATGGAAATCAGGTTGAGATAATAACCAATCAGGATGAATTGGCTGAATTAAATGCCCTTGGATTTCGAACCGAAGTGATTATAGATGATATTGAGAAATTTTATGTTTCGCGATTTGATAAAACCCGAACGATGGGAGGATATTTAACTCTTTCGGAAATTAATGCTGCCATTGATGTTTTGATTGCCGATCACCCGGATATTGTCTCGGCCAAGGTTGATATTGGTCATACCATTGAAGACCGCCCGATGTGGGCCATAAAAATTTCCGATAATCCCAATGTTGACGAGGACGAGACGGAAGTGCTGTTTACCTCAGCTATCCATGCGCGGGAAGTAATTACGCCGCTGATACTTCTGAATGTCATGGATTCTCTGACAGAAATGTATCCCAGCGATCCATATATTCAAAATCTGGTCGATAATCGCGAACTCTGGTTTGTGCTTAATGTCAATCCGGATGGTTACTATTTAAATGAACTTATCGCTCCCGGTGGTGGCGGGATGTGGCGCAAGAATTTACGCGATAACTTGGATGGCACATATGGCGTCGATCTGAATAGAAATTTCGGATATAACTGGGGTTATGATAATATTGGCTCATCACCTTATACCAATGATGAAACCTATCGGGGAACCGGGCCATTTTCTGAGCCGGAAGCCCAGAATATGCGCGATTTTACCTTGGCACATGATTTCCCCATTGTTGTCTATTATCATTCCGCCTCGAATCTGATATTGTGGGCGTGGGATTATGATTATAATCTTTATACACCGGACCAAGGTTTATTTCAAGCGCTGGGTGATTCAGTTAGCGCCTTTAACAATTACATTCCTCAAGTCAGCTGGATGTTGTATCCTGTCAATGGGGGCACCAGCGATTGGTATTATGGCGAACAGACATTGAAAAACAAATCATATTCATTTGTAATTGAAGTTGGATCGCGGACTGAGGATGGGTTTTGGCCGCCGACCAGCCGGATTGATGATCTGGTAAATGAAAACTACCTGTCATCTCTCTTTCTGGCTGAAGTGAGCGACAGTGTCGAACAGGTCTTGGCCCCCCTTCCGCCTTATCTGATTCTTGATGACACCGTCGATAATACTTCCTATGAGGTTACCTGGACCCATAGTGATTTATTTAACCAGGGAGTTAATTTTGAGCTTGTCGAGTATTCGGATATATCCCGGATAACCGATCCGGGCAATGATTTCGTTAATTTTGCCAGCACCGGTTTTATCACCAGTTATTCAAGGTATCACTCCGGCTATACCAGCTTTTATTCCAACGCTCAGGCGAACTTCTCCGCTCGTCTGGTTACCCTGAATCCTATTTCAATATTGTCCGGTGACATCTTCAGATTCTGGACTTATTATCGGACCGAAGACGGCAATGACTATGCTTACGTAGCGGTTTCTACCAATGGCATTGACTGGACCAATATCGCCGGAAATATTACGACCACCTCCAACCCGAACGGCAAGAACCTCGGTAATGGCATTACCGGTGAGTCGGGGGGATGGATACAAGCACAATTCGACATGTCCGCTTATGTCGGTCAGTCCATATATATCGCCTTCATATACAATACCGATGAGAGTATCCAGTATGAGGGTATTTATCTGGACGATGTCGAAATGATTACCGTTTTCGGTACTGAGACTGTTATATCGTCCAATATAGAGGATACTTTCTACGCCTTTACCGATAAGCCGGAGAATATCGATTTATTCTATAAGGTTCGCGCTCAGGATGCCGATTTGCAATGGGGTGATTTTTCCGCCGTTAAGCGGACTCACACTCGAATTCCGTATATATGTGGCGATGTTGATGGCAAGGCCGGTATCACCCTCCTGGATATTGTTTTTCTTATAGATTACGTTTATAAGGGCGGTCCTGCTCCGGAGCCATTTGAATCAGGGAATGTCAATAATCTGGGCGATATCAATATTCTCGATATTGTCTTTATGATAAATTATAAATATAAGGACGGTCCTGATCCAAATTGCCCATAAGAAATTATTAATATATTGCAAAATTGCAGATAACGCGGGGTGGCTCTTAAAAAAGCCGCCCCGTTTGCTTTATATAATAAAGATTATTTTAATATCGCCGGCGCCGATATTCATATGTAAAAGCAAATTGAATATGGATTCTCTGCAAGCACCGAATTTATTGACTGATAACCGTTTTGTTTGTTAGTGCTGATTATGGTGACAAACTCTATAACGCGTAATTCCGTAGATAATGTATGCATACCAGCAATAACCACGGCGGCCGACCATTATTTCTATTTTTTTGCACTGCTTATGGTTAAGCTTGACTAAAAGTCCGATTATGGTATATTTAAATGTGTTCGATGGTCTTGCGAATTGAAAATTCTGCAGTTTGCAGAATTTTTGGATTAACCGAATGACAAATGTGATGGGAAAATTCACCGAAATCGATTTGCGACAATTATTTCTTACCAGTTTTCTGTTTGTACTGATTTTTTTTGGCACCGCAAAACCGGCAGAATTCTATAGCCGTGTGGTCGTGGGAGAATCGCCGACTGAAGTAAAATTGCTGAACAATAATAATGAATATCTCAGTCTTGAATTTGGCATTGATTCAATTGATTTCTTTCTGGTTCAAACCAGTCAAGGCGAATTTGTTCTACCGGTTATTAAGGATTTCTCCCGGTCATTTAGAATCGGCGAACCATCGCTTCCGATTATAAATCGAATCATAACAATACCTTATGGTTGTCAATTGCAGACGGAAGTTGTTGACTCCCAATACGAAAATATCGATTTGAGGAATTCAGGTATATCCGTGCCGATAATTCCGGTCCAGCCATCGTTATCAAAATCAGAGGAGCCTGCTCAAATTCAGTTCGAAATTAGCAATTCCATATATCAGAAAAATGAGTATTATCGATTGCCGCTTATTGATACCAGAATTCTTGGCGTTCTCAGATCGCAGAGATTGGGAATGATCTCCTTTTCGCCGTTTGAATATAATCCGGTTACAAATATGTTACGGGTCTGCAAAAGCATGACAGTAAAAGTCACTTTTCTTAATCCGGATTGGGCTCTTACCAAGTCCATGACCGATAAATATTATTCCCCTTGTTTCGACCCGATTTTTCAGGGAATCATAGACTATGATACGGCTCAGTCGATTGAGCGGAATGATATCACCCGATATCCGATTAAGTATCTAATTATTGCCGATCGTATGTTCGAAACCCAGCTTCAACCGTTTATTGAATGGAAAACCAAAAAAGGTTATTCCGTAACGGTTGCCTATACTGATGTAATCGGCGCCACCAGCATATCGATAAGAAATTATATCAGTAACCTATATAATTCCGGAACGCCGGAAAATCCGGCGCCTTCATTTGTACTGCTGGTCGGCGACG
>Ga0105099_10001121_pt1 | contig 17230 bp, 17 predicted proteins | sample PPLLak3cmMay2015_2_FD_79138 | JGI IMG/M metagenome (GOLD analysis project Ga0105099, IMG submission 79138) | Freshwater sediment microbial communities from Prairie Pothole Lake near Jamestown, North Dakota, USA - PPLs Lake P8 Core (1) Depth... | ecosystem: Environmental > Aquatic > Freshwater >... | reverse complement strand
GTACGCTTCATTCCTCAGGATTCGCGCGCCTTGCATAATGAGCTTTTTACTTTGCCGTCTGACTTTAGAAAAGAATAGGGGTTCTGAATGAAAATCATCAACAACACTAAATGCTGCAATACCGTATCAAATAACCCTGATGCTGGAAACGCCTCTGAAAAAAATAATGGAATGAGGCGGTATATACTTTATGCTTTACCGGTTCTTGTGATCTGGTGGCTTATATATCAGCGGCTGTCTGATTTTTCACGCGCAGTTACATACAGTTTACTGAATCTGCCTGAAGAAAATCACCTTAGCAGCGCAATTGAGTTTTTTCTGTTTGAAACCCCGAAAGTGCTTATGCTGCTGATACTTGTGGTTTTTGGAGTCGGAGTCATCCGGTCTTTCTTTACGCCGGAAAAAACACGTAAAATCCTTGCAGGTAAAAAGGAAGCGATCGGGAATATCCTGGCTTCTCTTCTCGGAATTGTTACGCCGTTTTGCTCCTGCTCAGCAGTTCCTCTATTTATCGGTTTTGTGACAACCGGCGTTCCCCTTGGAGTCACTTTTTCATTTTTGATATCGGCTCCAATGGTCAATGAAATCGCTCTTGTGCTTCTCTACGGGCTCTTCGGCTGGAAAATCGCCGCCATTTACCTTGGCACCGGCCTTCTTATTGCTATGATTGCCGGATGGGTTATAGGAAAGCTCCGCATGGAACGCCATCTTGAAGATTGGGTTTTGCAGATCCAGGCGGGCGGAAATGGAATAGTCGAGGAAAACCTGAACTGGACGACCCGTATACGGTACGGCATTGATGCAGTTAAGGAGATTGTCGGAAAGGTCTGGATTTATGTGATTTTGGGAATTGCTGTGGGCGCCGGCATCCACGGGTATGTCCCCGAAGGATTCATGGCCTCCATCATGGGAAAAGGCGCATGGTGGTCTGTTCCGATAGCCGTTTTAATCGGCATCCCGATGTATTCCAATGCGGCCGGTATCATACCCGTGGTTCATGCCCTGATTGAAAAAGGCGCGGCTTTAGGGACAGTGCTGGCATTTATGATGTCAGTGATCGCGCTCTCCCTGCCTGAAATGGTGATTCTGCGCAAGGTGTTGAAACCAGCGCTGATAGCGACATTTGCCGGTGTTGTCGGTTTTGGGATCCTGATTGTAGGATACCTTTTTAATATGATTATATGATGCAGGAGGATGAATTCATGGAAATAAAAATTCTTGGGCCCGGGTGCCCGAAATGCAAACAAACAGAAGAGATTGTCCGGCAGGCTGTTGCCGAAGAAGGTGTTGCGGCCAACATCGAAAAAGTGACCGATATCATGAAAATTGCCGGATACGGAGTATTCGGAACACCGGCTGTAATTGTCGACGGCGAGGTTAAAAGTGTCGGCAAGATCCCAAAAAAGGAAGATATAAAAGCGTGGATAAAAAAATAAGCGCCATAGAAAGAATATGCTTAAAGGAGGATGATATGTCTCGGGATTGTTGTGCCCCGGGAAATAATCATATGATCTTTGCCTGTTCAGCAGGGTCAGTGAAGTTGCTCCCTGATATTCGGAGGCAAAACCTCTACAAAACATGAGGGTTATTAAAATAATCAATCAAGGAGGTATGCCACGTTCTATGTGATCTACTTTTTGACAGGAATCATTGCCGGAATTGTCGGAGGACTTTTGGGAACCGGAGGATGCGCCCTGATGATGCCGGTGATCCGTTTTGGTTTTCATTTCGATCCGGCTATTGCCGTGGGAACCACTTTAACAGCGGTGGTTTTTACAGCGGGCTCCGGCGCCTATCAGCATTGGCGTATGAAAAACGTGGATAAAAGTACGGCTATTCAGGTCGGCGTCAGCGGCGTGATCGGCGTCATCATAGGCTCTGTTATTTTCGCATATATTAAAGATTACGGCGGCGTAATCGACCTCATCATCGGCATCGCGTTTATTCTGGTATCTCTGCGGATGCTCTATGAGGGCCTCCTAGGAAAAACGCCGCCCCCGCCTGCCGGAACGTCCATGCCCGGCACGGTCACCTCGAAATCCGTTTTGGGGGCAGCCGTCGGCACTCTGACGGGCATTATCGGGTTGGGTGGCGGCTACGCGTTGGTGCCTGCCTTCCTCTACTTTCTGAAGGCCCCCATGAAGCTGGCCATCGGCACGTCTATGGCAGCGTTTGTCTGGATGGCGCTGGTCGGCGCCGCATTCAAAATCTACCAGGGCGTCGTCAATATCCCCATAGCCGTCACATTGGGCGTCGGGGCACTCATCGGCGCGACCTATGGAGCGAAGCTGGTCGCCAAATTCAAGCCCAACGTCCTAAAAGCTCTTTTTGGATTCTTGTTTCTTTATGTGTCGCTGAAATACATATTGATTTACTTCAACATTCACATTTGATTGGACAGAACTCTCGATAGGGCAGTACACAAGATAAAAGGTGACCGATATCATGAAAATTGCCGGATACGGAGTATTCGGAACACCGGCTGTAATTGTCGACGGCGAGGTCAAGAGTGTCGGCAAAATTCCCAAAAAAGAAGATATAAAAGTGTGGATAAAGAAATTAGGAAGTTGAAGATATGGAAAATCCGCAAACAGATTCAGGTGGTTTACATGAAGATAATTTATTGCAACCGGGAGCACACCGGCATGAGAACCGGATTCAGGCAGGCGTCCACCATTATGACCATGTAGATGTAACGGAGAACAGCGGATCGCGCTTATTGCTGACCCTGGCGCTTAATTTTATCATTCCGATCGCTCAGGTTGCGGGCGGGATCATTTCAAACAGCGTGGCGCTGATTTCGGACGCCATGCATAATTTCAGCGATTTTACCGCTGTGCTGATTTCATACGTGGCCTTTAGAATCGGGCAAAAAGGCGTCTCTGCCAAAAACACCTTCGGATACCAGAGAGCGGAGGTGATGGCTGCGCTTATCAACGGAGCAATTCTGGTGGGGGCCTCTATTTTCATCGTTTATGAAGCTGTTATCCTGCTCCGGCATCCGGAGCCGGTAGCCGGAAAGATAGTCATGATCCTGGCGGGAGTCGGCATTTTGGGAAACGGCTTTTCCGCCTGGCTGCTGCACCGGGATTCCAAAGACAACCTGAATGTCCGCGGCGCTTTTTTGCACATGATGGGGGATATGCTGACATCCTTGGTAGTCCTGATCAGCGGGGCAATCCTCATCTTTAAACCCTGGTACTGGATGGACCCGCTGCTGTCGATGCTGATCGTTGTTTTCATCTTGAAAAACTGCTGGAGCATAATCAAGGAAGCTACGACGGTTCTAATGAATGCCACTCCTAAGGGCATCGATATTCAAAAAATAAAGGATTTTCTTGAAAATATTCCCGAAGTTTGTGCCGTGCATTACCTGCACGCCTGGAACGTGTCTTCCTCCAGCATCGCTTTTTCATGCCATGTGGAAGTAAACGATCAGACGGTGAGCCAAACGGAGATGCTGAGTAAAAAAATCCGTCACGACCTTTATCATCGTTTCGGCATCGACCATCCGATTCTGCAGTTTGAAACCGTCCGGTGCGGTAACGGAGGGCTACTGTGCGAGATCGACAAGCCGGGGCATCGAGATTCCTGCGATAGTCCCGTAAGGAAATAATATGAGACAGAATCGGCGATATTCGTGAAATAGAAGATTTATGCCACACTCTGTATATTCCGGCATTATCTGAAAAAACATTCATTATTTTTATAAGGGAAATCATGTTAAAATTTTACTATAAAACTGCAAGTTTAGTATTGTTTTTATTATTATGCGCATCCTTATCCGCCGCTTTCGCGGATAATATCCCGGCCAAAGGCACGGTCACTATGATAGATCTTGGAGCCAAAGCCTGCGTTCCCTGCAAAATGATGGCGCCTATAATGGAAAAGATGGAAAAGAAATATGCCGGGAAAGCGGTCATCCATTTTTATGATGTCTGGAAAGATCGTGAACCGGCAATCAGGTTTAAAATCCGAGCGATTCCTACCCAGATATTTTTCGATACTAACGCAAAGGAAGTTTATCGGCATGAGGGCTTTATGAGTGAATCCGATATTGTCGGCCAGCTTACCAAAATGGGAGTAAAATAAATAGCTTATGATTGAATCTTTTTTTCTTACGGTTAACCATTGGATGACAGGCGGCACTGGTTTTGCTTTTTTCGGATGTTTTTTATGGGGCATGGTCAGTGTAGTATTCAGCCCGTGTCATCTTGCATCAATTCCGCTTATCGTAGCCTATGTTGCCGGCCAGGATAAAGCCGTCGATCCCCGGCAGGCCGGTTGGTATGCGGGCGCCTTTACGCTGGGGCTTTTTATCACCATTGCCCTGATCGGCATTATCTGCGCTTTGCTCGGAAGGATGCTAGGCGATGTCGGAATCTGGTGGCAGGTACTGGTCGGCGGCGTGCTGATCTGGGTGGCAATGGGGATGCTTGGAGTAGAGGCATGCTCGATGTCGGGTTCGCTGCTTTACCGTCTTAATCTCAGAGGCATCCGGGGAGCATTCGGTCTTGGACTTGCTTACGGCGTCCTGTCCGGATCTTGCACGTTCGGGTTCATTGCTCCGATACTGGCTATTGTCACCGTCCAGCAACAGATCCTGACGGGAATTATGATGATTATGCTGTTCGCGCTGGGGCACTGTTTGCCGATCGTTGTGGCCGGGAGTTCAACAGCCCTGATCCGCAGGCTGACGGAAAACAGATCATGGCAGGGCGCCGGCAACTGGTTCCGCAAAGGTGCCGGAGTGATAATAGGTTTTCTTGGCCTGTATTTTATATTCAACCCTTTTATGACTTAATATAATAAGGTTTACATATTGTCAGGAGTATTAAATATGCCATACGAAAAGCAGCTTTCGTTTCTTGACAGGTTTTTAACTCTCTGGATTTTTCTTGCAATGTTCATTGGTGTTTTCTGGGGATATTTTTTTCCGGGCATAAAGAATGTCATCAACATATTTCAGGTCGGCACCACCAATATTCCGATTGCAATCGGCCTCATCCTTATGATGTACCCCCCCCTTGCCAAGGTAAAATATGAGGAACTGAAAGAGGTCTTTAAAAACTATAAAGTTCTCGCTCTTTCGCTGGTCCAGAACTGGGTTATCGGTCCGATATTGATGTTTCTGCTTGCCGTCGCATTTTTATCCGGGTATCAGGAATACATGGTCGGGCTTATCATTATCGGCCTTGCAAGATGTATCGCGATGGTGATAGTTTGGAATGATCTTGCATCCGGCGATACCGAATATTGTGCAGGTCTTGTGGCCTTCAACTCCATATTCCAGGTGCTCTTTTTTTCCGTTTATGCATGGATTTTCGTCACGGTTCTCCCTGCACGGCTGGGATTAAAAGGGATGGTGGTGAATATTTCAATCGGTCAGATTGCTGAAAGCGTATTCATATATCTAGGAATTCCCTTTATTGCCGGCATGATTACAAGATATATAAGCCTTAAGACAAAAGGGAAAAAATGGTACGAAGAGAAATTCATTCCCAGAGTAAGCCCTATCACTCTTATTGCTCTTCTGTTTACTATCCTTGTGATGTTTTCGCTTAAAGGCGAATATATTGTCCAGCTTCCTTTTGATGTCATTCGTGTGGCAGTTCCTCTTTGCATCTATTTTTTTGTCATGTTCTTTGTTTCTTTTTTTCTCTCAATGAAAGCCGGGGCCACCTATGAGCAGTCGGTAACATTGAGTTTTACTGCCGCGTCGAATAATTTTGAGCTTGCAATTGCCGTGGCAGTAGCTGTATTCGGTATAAATTCGGGGCAGGCATTTGCCGCAGTAATAGGGCCGCTTGTTGAAGTTCCGGTATTAATAAGTCTTGTAAATGTTGCTCTTTGGATCAGGAATAAATATTTTCCGCATGCAATGGAGACACCGACAGGAGTTTGTCATTTAACGAGCAAACCATGACAGAGAATCTCTCAGCCGCAAGCAGAGGGGAACGCACTCGCTGTTTCGGTTCAAAAACCAAAATTCGGCAAAGTTCTGTTTGCCACCGATAATTTATGTAAAGCGATTATGATGAAACAAATATCTACTGCATTTAAACAAATCATGTGGCAGATGCCGGCTCTGATCATACTGGCTTGTCTGATCGCAGCCGGAACAAACCAGTTGCGTACTGACGGCTTACCACTTGTAGGCAACTGGTCGGTTGAAGATCGATTTTCAGATGCGGCCGGTGACAGTATGATCATTTCTCTGGAGCAGGCCAAACAACTATTCAACAATGACGAAGCTTTGTTCCTCGACGCTAGACCTGAAAGCCAATATGCTGAAGGACACATTCAGGGCGCGCTCAATTGCCCCTGGCAGACGGTGGATAGCTATTTTATGGAATTGGCAGACCGGCTTAATGGTCAAAAAATGGTAATTACGTACTGTGATGGAGAGAGCTGCGACCTGAGCCACGAACTTGCCCTTTTCCTTAAAGAGACAGGCTTTAAGAATGTGCGCATGCTGGTCAATGGCTGGACAATCTGGCAGCAGGCCGGCCTGCCGGTGGATGTGGGAAAATAAAGCTATGGCAGAGAAAAAAATAATAAATAAACAAAACGCCTCAAAGATGTGGATGATTATCTTTTATGCTTCACGCTTCTTTCTGGGCGCTGTTTTCCTGTACGCCAGTTACGATAAGATCCTAAATCCTCAAGCCTTTGCCCAGGCAGTTTATAATTACCAGATTCTACCTGACGGACTCATAAATTTAACGGCGCTGGTTCTGCCATGGCTGGAGTTGCTGATCGGGCTTTGCCTGATCAGCGGGCTCTGGCTGCCGGGAGCAACTGTTATCAGCACCTGCATTTTGGCAATATTCTTCGGAGCTCTGGTTTTCAACTTAATCCGCGGACTCGATATTAATTGTGGCTGTTTTTCAACGGAAGCAACCGAAGGGCCGGCCGATCTATGGACTGTGGCACGTGACCTGAGTTTTCTGGCTGTTGCCACATATCTGACGGCTTATACTTTTTTTTTCAGATCAGCGGCCTATAAATCATCTGATTGACAATATTAACGACAGTTGCCGTCATAACCAAAAAACTTGAAGAGCATCTATGTTGCGCGACCAAATATTGATTCTGATTCTTGCATTTATGCTGATGAACCCTGTATTGGCTCCGGCAGATGAAACCCCTGAAAACATTTTTTCCGATGGTTCCGGTCCTGTCGAAATATTTATTTTCTCGGATTACTTTTGTCCGCCATGTCAGTCGATTGAACCGTATCTTGAATACGCTCTGACTAAACTCCACCAGTCGGGCGCAGGAATAACCTTCGTGGATATGCCTATCAGCGCGTTAACACCGGTTTTCTCCAAATATTATCTTTATGCAATCAACGCGGTCGACAGTTTTACCGAAAATTTGCTTGTCCGGCGCGCATTATTTGATATCGCCCGAACCAGGAGCGTAAACGCAGAAAGTGAATTAATCCAAAAGTTTAAGGCGAAACACATCAAACTTGTGCCATTAGATGTAAAACCTCTATTCGATCAGTGGGTGGCATTGATCAAGCGATTTTCGGTTAAAAGCACACCAACCTGCGTAGTGATACGACCTGGACAGGCAATTGTCACTTATACCGGCAGTCGCGAAATTTCAGAAGGTATCGATCAACTACTCAAGGTGATGTCGGATAACTCCTGAAAGTTCAGGAATAATGGATTTTAAGGGCAGCACAAGTTTCTCCCTAATATCTCCTTGACTCTTGCAATCAACTCATATAATTACGGATTAACAAAACAGGAAAGCCTTTACCATATCGGTTATAGCAATGAACCGTTTTTTGTTCTCCTTTCTGTGGCCTTCATGGCAAAATCAGGACAACATCATGACAGCAAAAAGAATATCAGCATATATCATCCTTGCAGCTCTATTTCTTTTGTTGTTAACCGGCTCAACATCGGCCAGAGAAGAGTACGCAAAAAAAACCGGAAAAGGTTGCATATTCTGTCATGAGGAGAAGACCGGGGGCGCCATAAAAACCGCCGGCATTGCATATATAAAAAACGGCTACCAGTATCCGATTCCCCTCAACATCATCGAAAAGGCCGTCAAAGTCCAGAGCGCTTTCCACAAGACAGCAAGATTCATTATAGGATATCTGCACATCCTTGCCGCGTTCATACTGGTCGGCGCCATATTTTACATACACATTTTCGTTAAACCCTCCCAGATTACCGGAGGGCTCCCGAAAGGCGAACGCATCCTCGGCATATCGTGCCTGATTACACTTACAATAACCGGCATCTATCTCACCTGGTTCCGCATAGACAGGTTCGGACACTTTTTCGATAACGCCTTCGGACGCATTCTATTTATTAAAATACTGCTTTTCATACTCATGCTTATCTTTGCCGTTACTGCCGTTACATTCATACACAGCAGGATGAAAAAGGAATCGCAGGCCACAAAGCAGGCAATACTCGATTCAGGTGAAATTACCTTTGAAAATCTTAAAGATTTTGACGGATCATCGGGCAAACCAGCCTGCATTGTTCACGACAGGAAGATTTATGATGTATCGGAAAGCACAAAGTGGAAAAACGGAAGACATTTCGGAAAGCATTCCGCTGGAACGGATCTTACAGAGGCCATAAAAGGGGCGCCTCACGGCCCCGAAGTGCTGGAAAAGGTGAGGTTTGTCGCCGAGGTCAAGGGTGTGGAAAAACAGCCCGAAAAGATAAGCGGGATAAGAAAGTTCTTTATATTTATGGCCTATTCAAACATGGTCATCATACTTCTTATAATTTTCTGCATAGCCTCCTGGCGCTGGGGATTCGCGGTAATTCCTGAAACTTTGTCCGGAGAATCTCTTGCCGCAAAAAACTGTATCGATTGTCATAAAAAACTGAATCCTGGTGTATATGCTGATTGGAAGCAGAGTCTTCATGCCGGAGTCGGAGTGGATTGCTATAAATGCCATAAGGCGGCAGGAGAGCTTTCGTCTGTGGCAAGTTCATCCCACATGAAACATTCGTCTCTTCCTGTAACTGCTTTTGTGAGCCCGAAAACCTGTTCGGAATGCCATCCGAAAGAAACAGCCGAATACGCAAAAAGCAAACACGCAAACACGATAGAGATAATGTGGAAAATCGACAAATGGCTTCAACTGGGCATGAACAACGAGGTGGAGCGCAACAGCGGATGTTATGTCTGTCACGGAACAGTCGTTGATATAAAAGACGGCAAACCTGCCGAAGGATCATGGCCGAATGTCGGAGTCGGCAGGAAAAATCCGGACGGAAGCCTGGGAAGCTGTTCAAGCTGCCATACAAGGCACAGGTTCTCTGTTGCCGAGGCAAGAAAGCCTGAAGCCTGCGGCCAGTGCCATCTCGGTCCGGACCATCCCCAGATAGAGCTTTATAATGAATCTAAACACGGGGCCATCTACAATGCCGAAGCTACGGAATGGAAGTGGGTAACTGATGACGGTAAATGGCTGGCGGGAAGGGATTTCAGGGCGCCGACATGCTCAACATGCCATATGTCGGCAGCACAGGGGGTTTCAAGGTCTCACGATGTTACTGAAAGGCTGTCGTGGGAATTACAGGCTCCTTCTACTGTCCGACCTTCCGATTTCAAGGCTTTCCCGGCAAAGACAGACTGGAAAACAGAGAGGGGCAAGATGGAAATGGTTTGCCGCCAGTGCCATTCGGAAGAATGGACAAATTCACATTTTAAAAATCTTGACAATGTTATTTCAAACTATGAGAGCAATTACTATAAACCTGCCTCAAAAATCATGGATAATCTTTACGCAAAAGGAATCCTGTCAAAAATAAGCTATTTTGATGAGGAGCTTGAATGGGAATTCTATGAATTATGGCACCATGAGGGAAGAAGGGCCAGGATGGGTTCAGCTATGATGGCCCCGGATTATGCATGGTGGCATGGCTTCTATGAGCTCAAGCATCGCTTCAATACTATAAAGGAAGCTTCAGAAGAGGCCCTGAAAACAGGAAAAGTATATGTTTACAGGGAATTCCCCGGGAAAGAAAGCGAAGTCAAAACAAAATAGCTATGTTTTTTGCCTTTCGCCTTACACCCTACATTTTTCCGCTTTGTGCCTTTGTGCCTCTGCGCCTTTGACCATTATCTTACAACTTACGACTTAAGACTTTCCCCTTGGTGCTTATCACTACCTTTTCCATGGGCACATTCACACCGGATTTTTCCATTCCCTTTTTAACTATCATGGGAAGACCCGAGCAGCATGGAACCTCCATTATAACAGCGGTCACGCTTTTTATTCCGGCTGTTTTAAAAACATCTGCGAATTTATCTATATATTCCTGGACATCGTCGAACTTGGGGCACCCCATCATAACGACTTTTCCTTTCAGAAAATCCCTGTGAAGGGTCGGAAAAGAGACTGGCACGCAGTCGGCAAGCACAAGCAAATCGGCTCCTTTAAGAAAAGAAGCATTTGCCGGAACAAGTTTTATCTGAATCGGCCAGTGGGAAAGGGTTGAACTGCCTGCTTCTCCGATAAAAGAAGGCTTGTTGGCTTCCTCGCAGGTAAAACTCTGTATTGCTGCCGAAGGGCATCCGCAAGGTGACGCAGCTTCTGTCACCGCCTCTTTTTTTTGTTTATCATGAAGGTGTCTTTCAACGGCCTCTACGTCAAATTCGTCAGCTTCCCGCTCTATTATCTTAAGAGCCCCTGTCGGACATTCGCCGATGCATGCTCCAAGCCCGTCGCAGAAGTTATCGGAAACAACCTTTGCTTTTCCGTCTATAATCTGAAGCGCGCCTTCCGCGCATGACGTCACGCACTGCCCGCAGCCGTCACACAGCTCTTCATTGATCTCAATTATTTTTCTTTTTACTTTCATGTCGAATTCTCCTCCAAGGGTTCGAGGATTCGAGGGTTCAAGTGTTTGTTTTATCAATTATTTCGCCAGAGATTTTTTTCATCCTCCTCACAGATCCGACATCTCAGACGAATTTCTGACATGCTTTTCTTTCACTCGAACCCTTGACCCCTTGAATCCTATGCTTTTATAAGAACCTCGCGGGCAACAATCCTGCCGGTTTCTGTTAAAAATGATTTATCTATAATTTCTGACAGTTTATCTTTATCGATAGGGTTATCTTTCATGTTTTCTTCGATATTGACTATCATGTCTGCATCATAAACAACTTTAAAATTTATATTGTCATCGGGTCTCGGATGATGATGATGACCAACTATATCACAAACCTCATTGATCAGGTTCTCTTTCGCACCAAGCTTCATCAATATCGCTTTTGCAATAGGAGGCCCTTCCGCTTCCTGGTATTTCGGCGCCGTACTGTTGAATTTCCTTTCAGCTTCAACAATTCCAATATCATGAAGATAGGCAGCCGACAGAATTACCGCAAGATTGCCGCCTTCAGCTTTTCCTGTCCGCTCAGCGTACCGGGCGACTTTTGAGGCGTGCCCGATACGCTTGAAATCGGACTTGAAATATCTTTTCATTTCAACGGCGACCCTGTCTTTCAGCAAATCTTCTTTCTTGGCAAGAAGCTCTTCGGGAAGTGTTCCTAAACATTGTTCGGCATATTCGCAGTAGGATGCGCATCCGAAATCCATATTCGGATTTATGAATCTGTATCCGCAGCTGCTGCATTTTCGCGCCGTATCATCCTTGAAAAACTCGACGCTGCCGCCGCATTTCGGGCACTTCACATCGAAGATGGCGCCCTGCTTCCAGTACCGGCTGTCCTGTCCCGGGCATTTCATAAAGGTTCCTCCAAAAAAATTGTCAGAAAGATAAAAGGGTCCCAGGGTTCGAGGATGCGAGGGGTCAAGTGTTTTCGCTTGAACCCTTGACCCCTTGGCCCCTTGAATCCTATCCTAATATCGCCTTCAGATCCTCATCAGGAGTCTTTATCGGCATTATATTGAACTTATAAACCAGAACATTCAGTACATTAGGTGTTATAAATGCCGGAAGAGTTGGCCCCAACCTGATATCTTTTATTCCAAGATAAAGAAGTGTCAGTAAAATTGCAACCGCCTTCTGTTCATACCATGAAAGAATCATCGAAAGCGGAAGATCGTTAACCCCGCAGTTAAAAGCCTTTGAAAGAGCAACCGCGATCTGTATTGCGGAGTAAGCGTCATTGCACTGCCCGATATCAAGAAGCCGTGGTATTCCGCCGATATCACCGAGGTCCTTATCAAAGAAGCGGAATTTGCCGCAGGCAAGTGTCAGTACAACACAGTCTTTCGGAACCTTTTCGACAAATTCGGTGTAGTAATTGCGGCCCGGTTTCGCTCCATCGCATCCCGCAACAAGAAAGAAGTGCCTTATCGCTTTGCCTTTCACCGCTTCAATAACCTGACCCGCCACCCCCATAACCGCATTGCGCGCAAAACCCACCATGACTGTTTTGCCCTCCGTGTCTTTTTCAAAACCAGGCAGGGAAAGCGCTTTATTGATTACAGGCGCAAAGTTTTTATCCTCTAGATGTACTACATCAGGCCATCCGACAAGACCCGTTGTAAAGATGCTGCCTTTGTATGAATCTTTCGGCTTCTGAATACAGTTTGTCGTCATCAGTATCGCACCGGGAAATTCGGCAAATTCTTTGGCCTGGTTCTGCCATGCTGTTCCATAATGGCCAAAAAAGTGGAAATACTTTTTAAGTTCCGGATAACCGTGTGCGGGAAGCATCTCCCCGTGGGTATAAATGTTTATTCCTTTTCCTTCGGTTTGTTTTAATATTTCTTCAAGATCTTTCAGGTCATGCCCTGAAACAAGAATAGCCTTCCCTTTTTTCGCATAAAGAGGAACCTTTGTCGGAACAGGATGACCGTATGTGCCTGTATTGGCAAAATCAAGCATCTCCATAGCCCAAAGATTTGCTTCCCCGCATTTTAAAACAAGGCCAACAAGCTCATCCGCCCCCATATTTTTATTCAACCCGGCGGCCATTGCCTCGTAAACGAACCGGTATATCCTCTCGTCCGTTTTTCCTAAAATCATTGCATGATCCGCATAAGCCGCAACGCCTTTTATTCCGTATGTCAGTATCTGCTGGAGTGATAAAATATCGGGATTGATGCCGGGATCGCTCTTAACTCCGACTTTTTCTCCCTGGGCAACAAGCCCTTCGATTTTCTTTGCGGGCACAAAGGAAGCGGCTTCTTCGGTAAAGTCCGGTTTTATACCGGCTTTTAAAAGTTTTTCTTTTAGCAGTTCCCGATAAGTTACGCACTTTTCAATAAGCTTCTGAAACCTGGCCGGGTCAAAATCCACATTCGTCAACGTTGAAAAAACCGCCTCACAGGTAAACTTGTCGATCTCTTTGTCGGTAATTCCCGCCTTGTATCCTGCGAGAGCATACAGGGACAATCCTCTGACAGCATATATAAGAAGATCCTGCAGGGCGGCAACTTCCGGGCTCTTACCGCATACACCTATTTTTGAACATCCTTCCCCTTTTGACGTCTGTTCGCACTGATAACAAAACATGATTTATTCTCCTTTTTTATTTTGTATTGTATAGTTGTTCCGATGTTTGAGATGAAAATATACTATTTAAAATCTCTTTGCCTTGACTTATGTCAAGAAAAAGGCAATATTTTAGACGGTAGGAGAATAGGGTGAAGTTCTGGAAGGTTTTCCTTTCACTGGAACCCTTGAACCCTTGACTCCTGGAACCCTTATGCCATCACCAGTCAATAGGGAAACTATGGTCAATCTTTTTGAAATAATTTCCGCCGTCCCGCTTTTTGAGGGGCTTCCGCGCGAACAGCTCAATGAATTAAGAAAGATTACCGTAAGCAGGCGGTTTACCAGGGGAGAAACCATATTTTCAGAAGGTGACCCGGGAAACGGCTTTTTTGTGATCGCAGAAGGCCTGGTTAAAATCTACAAGGTCTCTTCGGAAGGGAAGGAACAGATTCTTCATATTTTCGGAGTTGGAGAACCTTTCGGCGAAGTCCCCGTATTTACAGGCCAGCCCTTTCCGGCTAATGCGGAAGCTCTTGCAAAAAGCCATCTTTTGTTTTTCCCCAGAACGGATTTCGTGGAACTTATTACAGCAAATCCGTCCCTTTCCTTAAGCATGCTTGCGGTTCTTTCCATGAGGCTCAGGCAATTTACGATCCAAATCGAAAATCTTTCTTTAAAAGAAGTTCCGGGCAGGCTGGCATCATATCTCATATATCTTGCCGGAGAACAGGACGGAAACAACAACATCAGGTTGAAAATCTCAAAAAACCAGCTTGCAAGCCTTCTCGGAACCATCCCGGAAACCCTGTCGCGGATATTTTCAAAGATGACGGACATGAAATTGATTGAGGTAGAGGGGAAAAATATAAAACTTCTTGACCGCCCAGGGCTTATAACTCTTTCAGAACACGGCAAAAATCAGATGGCTTCGTAAAAAGTCATTCTGCTGTGTCGCGCTTCATCTTTCGTCATTGCAGCGTACCAATAAGTACGATTCATTCCTCAAGATTCATGCGCCTTGCATAATGAGCTCTTTACTTTGCCGTCTGAATTTTGGCTTTTAAGATTTTATCAAAATGGGATGTTCTTCAAAGGTCTCAGGATAGAAGAAATATTCACTTGACCCCTTGAACCCTTTTCTTCTCGTAACCTACTTTTTAAGCCCGGACAGCTCTCCGCTCAGCATCCTTATATGCCCCATCTCTTCTTTGATGATCGCTTCGATCTTCTCTCCGCCGAGTTTTGCAGGCACCGCGTCCTTCATGCCGAGATAAAATATAATCGAATCCTTTTCAGCCTCTATCGCCGATTTCAGGATCTCTCTCATGGATGCATCGGGAGCTTCTTTTTCAAAAAAGACACGGGTGTCGGCAAGGGCACGAAGATAAAGTACGGCTTCATTCTGAGGATCGAAAACCGTGGATGTCTTTTCCTTTTCCGTCAGGGTCGCTCTTAATGAATGGAAACGCTTTTCGTGTTCATCTTCCATCCCGGCCAGCTTTATCAGTAAGGCCTTGCCGGCAGGATCTGAAATCCCGGCAGCTGCATTCCTGTAAAATTTCGCTCCATTTCTTTCAAGCTGTTCCGCTATTTCAAACATCTCATCTGCATTAAAATCGTAACTCATCGTCTGCTTTATCCTTTCTTTTAGAACTTTATATAAATTATTATCACCTTAAAATATAAACAGCTTCTTGTTCTTATTATTTTTGAAAATATTACACTTTGACGAATTTTCAAGTCCTTCTGTAATTAAATAATACAAAGGAAGATTTTATTTTTCTGAAACCATCAGTTTTGCAAGGAATTCTGGATTATTATACCGCTGTTGTCAATACTAAAATATGTCCGTTCCGGGAATATCATCAAGTCTGCCGAAAGGTCTATATGATACCTTAATCAGCGCTTTATTCGAATCGAGCATATCCGTAATCCTGTATATTTGCATACCTGTTTCCTGCCTGGGAACAACAGGGAACTCGTTCGGATCATAAGTTTCTTTCTTCCCAAAAGGAGAGATGTCATGACCAGATCGATTGATTCACCCTTTATGCGATTCATCCGGCGAGAAGCCGAGAATACTATCCTGTCTTCCTTTTTTATGTTTGCCTTTAACGACAAATCGGTTTCCGGTTCCTCAACAAAAATTTATCTTACAGGATTTGACGGATCAACTGTGTGGCTTATTGCCTGCCCGACTTCCGTCCGGCATGTAACATACTATCCTGTCCATCCCTGGCTCAGATCTGGTTTTTCCAGTATCCAGCATCCCATCGAGGAGCAGCGCCAGGACGTACCTGTTAATCCTGTCTCAAACTTTTTCTGCTGCTTCCCAGCTGCAGGTAGTTATTTTCGCTTCACACCTTAACATCTTTTCGCTCTGTGCTTTAAGTCATAACAAAAATGATTGATGATTAGAATTTTCCCGGGTAGGAGTCGCCTCAACACATCCTTACCGCATTTTCGGCTCAGCATCCCCCATTTTTGACAATTTTACTTTGACATACAAGCTTCTCTTGCCTTATACTCAAACCGTCGAAAAAGGAATTTCATTATCAATGACCATCGGCTGGTAGGCCGAACTTGAGGCTGCGCCAAATAGCATTCCGTTTACCGGTGTAGCTTGAAACGAGATTCCATACGGGAGCCTCTTTCCGGTGAATGATAATCCCAACAGTAGAAGGAGGAACACCATGAAGTATGCTTGGAAAGGAAGTGTTCTGGCCGCGTTGGCCTTGCTCATTGCGGCTTCGGTCGTTTGGGCCGAACCGGCGCCGCCCGCGAGACCGGTACGGCTGGTCTTTATCCATCACTCCACCGGCGGCAACTGGCTGGCCGATTCCAATGAAGGCGGGCCTTATGGCGGCCTGGGAATAGCTCTAATGAACAACAATTACCATGCCAGCGCCACCAATTACGGATGGGGCCCCAATGGAATCGGTGACCGCACCGACATCCCGGACTGGCCCGAATGGTTTACCGGGGAAAACAGCACTGCCATTATGAGCGCGCTGTTTACGGAGTCCGGTCAGAATGTGGATAGTTTTGGGGATTGGTCGCGGCTGGCGTCCGTTCCATCCGGGGAAAACCTGATAATCCTCTTCAAGTCCTGCTTTCCCAACTCGAATCTTGACGGTAATCCCAACGACCCACCGGCCACGAGCCTTTCCTCCGACTTCACCGTGGCAAATGCCAAGGCTGTTTACAATCATCTGCTCACCTACTTTCAAACACAGCCGGACAAACTCTTCATCGCCATCACCGCGCCGCCTCTCATGGCCTCCGAGACCGACGCCACACGCTCCGCTAATGCACGGGCATTTGCCTCCTGGCTGGTTAACGACTGGCTGGACGGCTATCCCCTATCCAACGTGGCGGTGTTCGACTATTACAACGTCCTCACCGCTCCGGAGAACCACCACCGATGGAACAACAGCGCCATCGAACATGTGATAGGCACAGCATCCAACACTGCGTATTATCCATCCGATGACAGCCATCCAAATACCACGGGCCAGCAAAAAGCCACCTCTGAATTCGTTCCCCTGCTTAATTACTGGTATCAGCGGTGGCAAAGTGGCGGCACCGACCCCATCACTCCCGCCGCCTCCTTCTTCTTTCCTCACATAGCCACAATCAATCCATGGCAAACGGAGATAGCCGTTATAAATACGAGCGCTCAAACAGTCACCGGCACACTGAGGGGCTTAAGCAATGGAGGTCAGCTATTAGAGACCAAGGATATCACACTTTCTGCCCACGGCCGG
>Ga0105099_10001120_pt1 | contig 17233 bp, 18 predicted proteins | sample PPLLak3cmMay2015_2_FD_79138 | JGI IMG/M metagenome (GOLD analysis project Ga0105099, IMG submission 79138) | Freshwater sediment microbial communities from Prairie Pothole Lake near Jamestown, North Dakota, USA - PPLs Lake P8 Core (1) Depth... | ecosystem: Environmental > Aquatic > Freshwater >... | reverse complement strand
GCCCTCAAAGGCTTGTGATTTTTAACGCTCAGTTCTTTAAAAATCTGTTTCCCAAAAATCTCAAATCCGTTCGCATATGACTTCCAACTGGTTCATTATAATCGATGAGTTCGTTGGAAGTCAAAAAGTCCGACTCAATAGTTTAATAATTTATTTCCGGATGAACAATCCCGGATAATTGTATTAATCCTGAATTAAAATGCAAGGGGTGAACAGTGGATTTCAGTCTTACGAAAGAACAGAAGATGTTGCTTGACTCGCTTAAAGATATGGGCAAACGGGAAAACTTCAAAGAACTGGCGGTTCACATCGATGCCACCGGGGAATTCCCTCATCACCTTATAGGTAAATATGCCGATATGGGGCTTTTAGGCATGACGCTTTCACCCGAATACGGCGGTGGCGGAGAGCCTTCGATAACCGCCGTTCTGGCGATTGAAGAACTGGCAAAGCACAGTCCCATGATTGCCGCGCCTGTTTTTGAATCAAACGTCGGCCCGGTGCGTGTCATTGATATGTTCGGCACGGAAAAGCAAAAAAGGAGCATAATACCCGGAGTCTGCAAGGGAAATCAGAGTGTATCGGTATGCATGACGGAGCCCGAAGCCGGTTCAGACCTCACGTCGCTTGCAACTTTTGCCGAAGATAAAGGAGATCATTATATTTTAAACGGAAGGAAATGCTTTATTACCGGCGGTGGTTTTGCCAGCCATTACCTTGTGTATACCCGTTTCGGAGAAACCAGAGGCTATAAGGGAATCGGCGGGATTATTCTTGAAAAGGGCGCTCCGGGTTTTACATTCGGCAAACAGGAAGAGTTCATGGGGCTGCGCGGAATGCCTTCCTGCGACCTGTATTTTGACAATGTGAAAGTGCCGAAAGAGGATGTCGTGATTCAGCCCGGAGATTTCGGAAATCTAATGCTGACATTTGATATCGAGCGGTGCGGAAATGCAGCTATGTGCCTTGGAACTGCCGGAGGAGCGCTGGAGGCTGCAAGAGGTTATGCTTTGCAGAGAAAAGCGTTCGGCCGTCCTATTTGTGAATTTCAGGATATTCAATTTTCTGTTGCCGATATGGCAATGAAACTCGATGCGGCAAGGCTGCTTGTATATCGGGCTGCCGCTGGAGCCGGTCAGGGGCTGCCGTCTGTTTATGAGGCTTCAATGGCCAAATGTTACGCCAATGAGATGGTCAGAGAAGTAACGGATAAAGCCATGCTTGTCTTCGGCGGGTACGGATACAGCAAGGATTTCCCGGTCGAGCGGATGTTAAGGGATGCCAGGGCATGGGGAGTGGCAGGGGGAACGCTTCAAATGCTCCGCATAACAGTGGCCAGCGTGCTGTTTGGGCGGAGGTTTGATCAAAGAAAATGATTGATTCATTAAGATTATTAGACAGGATTAACAGGATGGACAGGATGTTGCCTGCCCGCCTGATGCGGGTCAGGCAATAAGCCATCGCCTGCGGCGCAGTTGATCCGTTAAATCCTGTAAATCCTGTCAGATAAGTTTTTGTTGAGGCACCTAAAAATAAATGATTTTGAACTGCCGATAAAAGGGGGATCTTTATGGGAGAATATTATCGTGATGCTGAACACCTGTATGAAATCTATGGTTACTTCATGGAAAAGGTTCTGACGGACCCTAAAATCGGTCCGAAACTGGCCAGATCCGGTATTATCATCAGGTTCATATATACTGATCCCGACACCGAAATTACAATAGATTTGAGAAGCAAACCTGAAAAGGAAGGATATTTCGGCAATTTTTACCTCGGTCCGACCGACATAAAAGAAGATGTATGGTCGAAACAGAGCGCTGATCACTCGCATCGTTTCTGGCATGGGCTTGAAAATCCGATTGCCGCTGTTACCCGCGGGAAAGTCAAACAGGGCGGCAAAATCACCGCGATGCTGAAACTGCTGCCGGTTGTAAAACCCATGTTCCAGTACTTTCCTATAGTATTGAAAGAACTGGGTTATGAGAATCTTATCGTCACTAAAAAATAAACTTAGAGTTTGTTTGGTTTGCTCCTGGAATTATAGTTGTCGCTGATCAGCAGAGTTTGTTGAGATGTGGGGGCGCAGACGAACTGCATGTATTTTATGATAAGACTTCGTTGATGCCACTGTATAGTCTAACATAGACCAGACAAGCAGATAGGAACAAGGCTTCGTGAGCAATTATTCCATTCCCAGATCCGGCCTTTAACAGAGTGCTATGCGAAGGTTTTATACGATATCCGGAAATTCGGGTTCTTTTTTTTCTAAAAAAGCTGCCACACCATAAATACATTCACCGGACACGATAAGAGAAACAGCTTTTTCGGCCTCCAGATCGAGTGCCTTTTGGAAAGGAAGATTCATGCTCTGCCGTATTACTTCCAGGGCATGACCTACAGCCCTCGGGCCGTTTACGGCAATCATTTCAGCAAGCGATATGGCTTCTTTGAGCGCCTGCCCCGGCTTGCTGACCCGGTTCACAAGACCAAGACGCAGGGCTTCATCGGCTTTAATCCTGCGGGCCGTCAGAATCAAGTCTGCTGCCTTTGAGGGCCCCACCAGTCGCACAAGCGCCGGGCCGCCTCCCCAGTCCGGCATCAGCCCAAGCCGGACCTCCGAAAAGCATATCACCGTGTCAGGATCCATGACCCGCATATCGCATCGAACTGACAGTTCAGCTCCTCCGCCATATGCCAATCCATTCAGGGCGGCTATGATCGGGACAGGCAGGGAAAACAAATCATCTACTGCTTTCCGTATGTGTACGATTATCCGTTTGGCCGGCGCACCATCCTGTTTACCCGCTGATTCTGCAATATCCGAAACCATAGGGTTATCCGGACTTACGTCAAACCCGGCGCTGAATGCCTTATCTCCGGCGCCGGTTATCACCAGAGAACGCGGCAGATTATTTTTTAATGCACCTGTTGCTTTCTCAAGGGAGGAAAACATATGTTCATTAAATGCGTTTCTTCGCTGAGGACGGTCTATGGTTAAAACAGCAATCTTGCCTTTTCTTTCCAGATTAATACCCTCTTTGGACATATCTGTTCCCTTCGTCTTTATCATCTTATGTCTTAAGACTTTATTGAACCGAAACGCGAGCGCATTCCCGGTTCAATGTCAGTTATTCATCCCGTATTACGGCCTGATATTTGAGTGATGCGATTACAGATTGCGCGCTGATGCCTCCTTTTATATTTAATATTACGATAACATGATCGATATATTTTTATCAATCATTGACTGATTCGGTGACTGATTCGGGCAGGGGGTCTTTTCTATGGCATTATGTGCGGCCTGAGCGACTCTGATTGTACCAATACTTAATACTTTGGTTTGTTGTGATAATGAATCGCAGAAGGAGTATGGCGCAGGGGGATGTGATCCCTCATTCGGTGTAATCTGATAGTAAATTAATAGCAGAAAACGATCTTTGAATTTATACCAAACCGTGCTATCTTTCCGGCCAGAAAACTTATAATCGAAGGATAGAATGGGTATTGTTCAAATAATAAAGCTTGCCGGGCCGGTTATCGGGGCGTATCTGATAGGTTCCATCCCTTTCGGGCTGATTCTTACAAAAAAATTTACATCCCATGATATCAGGGCTGAAGGAAGCGGGAACATCGGGGCGACAAATGTCAGACGTGTAGCCGGGACTGCCCTCGGAGCCCTGACCCTTGCCGGGGATTTTCTGAAAGGTGCGATTCCCGTATATATTGCCGCTGTTCTGACAGGCGATAAAGGATCATGCGGTGAATTTTATATTGCTGTCATGGCAGTTGCCGCTTTCTGGGGGCATCTTTATCCGGTTTTTCTGAAATTCAAAGGCGGGGGCAAAGGGGTTGCAACGGCTGCCGGCTGCTTTCTTGTAATCTCACCGCTCTCTTTTCTTACGGCAGTCATATTATTTGTAATTGTAATTATTTTGTACAGGCGGGTATCAGCCGGATCTCTTGCCGCTTCAGCTCTTCTTCCTTTTGCGGTATGGGTTGTCAACCATTCTGTTTCCTATACCTTTTGTGCCGTGATTATTTCATTATTCATATTTTTCCGTCACAGGGAGAATATCAGACGGCTTATTTACGGCACCGAACCGGAGATGTAAAGAAATTAATGCGCTTCCGCCCAGTTTCTGCCGGAGGATATGTTCACCTTGAGAGGAACCTTGAGACTCCATACCCCTTCCATGATATCTTTCACAAAACCGCTGACCTCATCAAGTTCTTCCGGCGGCACTTCAAACACAAGCTCATCATGCACAGAAAGCAGCATAGCGGTCTTTAGGCCTCTTTCATCGATAGCCTTGTCTATATTTATCATAGCAACCTTTATGAGATCTGCCGCCGTACCCTGTATCGGGGTGTTGACAGCAATCCTCTCCGCAGCAGCCCGTACAATTTTATTCGAACTGTCTATATCGGTAAGAAGTCTTATGCGCCCGAGGAGTGTGGCCGATTTTTTGTTCTCGAAAGCCTCTTTCTTTGTCCGCTCGATAAACGCCTTTACTCCTTTGTATCTTGCGAAGTAATTGTCGATGTAAGTCTGGGCCATCTTCTGGCTGATGCCAAGCTCTTTTGAAAGGCTGAAAGCGCCCATTCCGTAAATGATGCTGAAATTTATTATCTTGGCCTGCCTTCTTAACTCAGGCGTTATAAATTCCGGAAATACCTGGAATACCTCTGTCGCCGTTCGCGTATGAATATCCTCATCTTCTGAGAAGGCTTTGATCAGAATTTCGTCATCAGAGCAGTGGGCAAGTATTCTGAGTTCAATCTGGGAATAATCGGCTGAAAGAAGATGCCATCCCTTTTGAGGTACGAAGGCGCTTCGTATCTCTTTCCCCTCGTCGGTTTTTACCGGAATATTCTGCAGGTTCGGGTCTGAACTGCTGAGCCGTCCCGTCGCAGTGACTGTCTGGTTATATGACGTATGCACACGCCCGGTTTCAGGATTCATGATTTCTATGAGGGCATCGGCGTATGTTGATTTTAATTTGGCAAGCGTCCGGTGCCTTAATATCAGAGCCGGCATTTCATGCCTTGAGGCAAGCTCTGTAAGCACATCCACATCGGTTGAATACCCCGTTTTTTTCTTGGTTTTCTTCATGAAGGGGAGGGACAGTTTTTCAAAAAGCACTTCTCCCAGCTGCTGCGGCGATTTTATGTTGAATGTCATGCCGGCAAGAGAATATATCCTGCCTTCAAGCTCTTCAATCTGCGTTTCAAAATGTTTTGAAAGTTCGTAAAGCCTTTCCGTGTCGACACATATGCCTTTCATCTCCATCTTCATGAGAACGGGTATAAGAGGCATCTCGACATTCTCAAAAAGATTCTTTACCCCTATATCCGAAAGCTTCGGCAAAAGCACATCGGCAGCCATAAGGGTAATGTCGGCATCTTCACAGGCATAGGAAACGGCTTTTTCTATCGGAACCCCGGCAAAACCTTTCTCCGGCTTTTTCTTGCCCACCGTCTCTTCGAAGGTGATTTTTTTATGGCCCAGAAAATCAAGGGCTATCTGGTCAAGGTTGTGCGCGCGCTTGGAGGGATTTATAAGATAGGATGCAACCATCGTATCAAATGAAACTCCGGCAAGCCCGATTCCATGCCTTTTCAATACGATCCAGTCATACTTTATGTTCTGGCCCGTTTTTTTTATGGCTGGATTTTCAAAAACGCCTTTTAGTTTAAGGAGCACTTCGTTCCGGTCAGGCTGTTTTGGGGCACCTTCATAATTATGGGCAAGCGGTATGTAAAACGCCTCATTTGGTTTTAATGAAAATGAAATCCCGACCAGTTCCGCTTTCATCGGGTGCTCAGATGTTGTTTCGGTGTCAAGGGCAAAACGGTCCGCCGATTCAAGCCTTGAAATGACAGCAGAAAGTGTTTCCATATCAGGAATAAGTATATATTCCTTTTCCGAAAGATCAGAAGAGCCTGATACGCTCTGCTGAAGCTGCCTGAACTCCAGCTCCTGAAACAGCTCTGCCAATTTCAGGTTGTCCGGATTTTTGAAACGGAACGAATCCAGGTCGAAATCGACAGGAACCCTTGTATCTATTTCGACAAGGCGTCTGCTTAAAAAAGCCTGCTCCTTAAACTGGATCAGGTTTTCATGCTGCTTTTTCTTAGTGACGGAAACGAGATTGTCATAAAGATTATTCATGCTTCCGAAAGTTTTTATCAGTTCAAGAGCGGTCTTCGGCCCTATGCCGGGCACACCCGGAACATTATCCGAAGTATCTCCTGAAAGCCCCATGACATCTATCATCTGTTCCGGATAAAGACCGAGTTCTTTCTTCAGAGAATTTAAATCGGTTGTCTTATCTTTCATGGGATCCCAGATAACCGATTTATCGGTCACAAGCTGCAGGAAATCCTTGTCTCCGGTCACCATTACGACAAAAAAGCCGGATTCTTCGGCACGGCGCGCAATAGTCCCTATAAGATCATCCGCTTCATACCCCGGCATTTCAATTACGGTAAGGTTAAATGCCCTTGTTATCTCCTTTATATATGGTATCTGCACCTGCAGATCTTCCGGCATGGGAGGTCGTGTCGCCTTGTACTCTTTGAAAAGTTCATGCCTGAAAGTCGGGCCTTTCGTGTCAAAAACCATAACCACGTATTTTGGGGCCCAGTCATCTATGAGTTTGATGAGAATCCTGGCGAATCCAAAAATCGCGTTCGTGGGAAGACCCTTTGAATTGGAAAGGCTTCTTATGGCATGGTAAGCCCGGTAAATATAAGCGCTTCCGTCAATAAGAAAAAGTGTTTTATCAGGGTAGTCGGGTTTTTTTTCCAAAATAGATCACCATAATGATGCTCTCGTAAAAAGTCATATGCGAACGGATTTGAGATTTTTGGGAAATAGATTTTTAAAGAACTTAAGCGTTAAAAATCGCAAGCTGTTTGAGGGCATTAGCCCGAGTTCTTGCGATTTAGCGAAGTGATTTAAAAATCCCCAAAAAGCTCATTGAGAGAGCATATTTAGACTTTTTACGAATCCATAAATTATAATCCAAGTTCATCTGCAATTTCAGTCATGGCCTTTATGCTTATTCCTACAAACTCATCAAGCGGAATGCCTGTTTTTTCGCATTCCATTATTCTTTCCCTGCTGACTGCGCGGGCGAAATGAGGCGTTTTCATCCTTTTTGTAACAGAGCTTACCTTGACGCTTGAAATCTTTTTATCCGGATAAATAAGGGCTGTAGCAACTATCATCCCCGTTATGCTTTCGGCGCAGGTCAGCGCGTGCTCGAAGATAGTCGAGCGGACAAGGCCAAGTCCTTCTGCGTTATGCTTTTTAATCACGTCGGCTATCTCAGGCGAAACGCCTTTTTCTTCAAGTATTTTTGCCGAAACCGCTCCATGACTTGCCGAATCCTCGCCCGTAATCTCGTAATCGAGATCATGGAGCAGACCGGCTAAGCCCCACAGGTCCTGATCTTTTTCAAATTTTGCGGCAAGAGCTCTCATGATTGCTTCAGAGGCTACGCAGTGAGCGACCAGTTTCTCATTTTTAAGATGCTCCCTTAAAAGGAGGAGGGCATCTTCTCTTGTAATTCCTGTTCCGGAGTCATCAGTCATTTTATCTCTCCCCTGTTATCTCTTTGGTACTTTCAGACAGTTCTGGTTCATTTGAGTCCATTTGGAAGCTGCGCGCCATGCCACACCGCGATGATCCAAATGATATTCCCTTTGACTTTATAAAAAAAACGGTAAGGCGGAATGACTACCTCCCGGTAGGGAAGCTCGGGAAATTCCGGAATTGCTCTTCCGGATTCAGGAAAGGTTTCAAGCCTGCGAAGAATCTTTTCAGCCCTATCCCTGAAACCGGCTGCCGCTGACGGTTTGTCCCGCCGGATATATTCAATAGCAGACAGAAACTGTGCTCTGGCAGAAGGAACAAAACGGGTTTCTAATTTCACGACGGCTCCCGTGAAAGCAACAAATCGGCATCAGCAAGGACAGCATCCAAATCATAACCCTCGCCGGTTTCTGTTTCTCTATCGCCCTTAGCCAGAAGACGCAAAAGCTCTTTATCGTGCTCCGATTTTTCATATGCCTCAATACCTATCATAACCGCCGCTGCCCGTCCTCTCTGAGTAATTATGATAGGGGCTTTATTATCCTTTAATTGTTTCAGCACGTTGGCAGCATCCTGCCTTAAATCGCTTACCGGAAGGATATTCATAAGTTTTCCCATTATGTACCTCCTGTTGTATTTTTACATGTACCATCAAATGTAGCATAAAGCAAGCGATCAATATGCCGAAAGCAAAATTGATGGACCCGTAAAAAGTCGAATTTTAGACGGCAAAGTAAAAAGTTCAAGTTCAAGGCGTCGCGAATACCGTGTGATGAGGAGTACTTATCGTACGCCGCAATCGCAACGGGATGAAGCGCAACGAAGACACGATAGTGAAGCCTAAGCGCTAATCGGACTTTTTACGAAGCCGTCAAAATTAAACGAGGTTTTTTAAATACCGTTTAAGGTCCCGATAGTAATTTTCATGGGGGCCGATCATAATAAGCTCCAAATCCTCACCAGCTTTTCGATATGCAAGCAGGTAGTTCAACGTTTTAAGCTTAAACTTGTGGATAAATATTCTCCGCAGATCGCCTTTTTTTCCCTCTCCGATTTGCGAATCATCTGCAATGCTTTTTATTTCCCGATCCAGAAATTCCTTTTCAGGCTTCGACATCTTCTTTACTTTTTTTTCAAAGGACCTTGACTGGTAAATTTTCATAAGGATCTATCCAAACATGTATTCGGTCTTTTCACCCTGTTCTAATTCGTCCATCCCAATCAATATTTCCTTGATGAGGGAATAAGTTAAATCAGGATTCTCTTCGGCACATTTGCCCATGCGTGCCCAATGTTCAATCTGACCGGCTAAAGACCTGTGGTCAATCCGTCCATATTTTTTTGCTTCATCTACAAGTTCTTCGGATATTCTTACTGCTGTGGCCATAATTGTTCCTCCGGATGTTTTTGTTGTAATATGCTATCATAATATATCTAAAGATTGCATAACGCAACTAATAATTGCAATATCATCCTTCTGCAGATGTATTTTTTCTGTTGTTTTTGCTTGACAAAGTATTATGCAAATGCCAATATCTAACCAATATATCGGTTGAATATTAATCTCTTTGTTTCTGAGTTCCAATTATTCTCCATGGAGGACGATTCCTATGGCGGAAAAGAAGGAAAAAGCGTACGAACTGATTAAGCTGAGGATCCTCAACGGGCAGCTTTCCAGCAGGCAACCTGTTTCATTATCAGCCTTGTCATCAGAACTGTCAATCAGCCGTACCCCAATCCGGGATGCGCTCCACAGGCTCAAAACCGAGGGATTTGTAGAGATATTTCCCAATCAAGGGGTAATAGTCAAGGAGCTGACTTCTGTCGAAGTGACGCAGATGTACGAACTTAGGCTTGCCCTTGAAGGATTTATCCTCAGAAGATGTATCTCTCTCTTCGCGCAACATGACATTGCTTTCCTCAGAAAATTGTTGAATCACCAGCGGGAAGCGATGGAAAACAAAGATCCTTTCGCATTCATGCGGTATGACAACGAGCAGCACCTCTATATTCATAATATCTACAACAACCCCTTCATCTTTAATGTTCTGAACAGGATGGCTGACCGCATCTATTACGGAGGCGTACAGGCCCTGAAAATGCCGGGGCGCATGCAGTCCACTTTCGAAGAACACGTTCGTCTTGTCGATGCGATCGAAGCGGGAGATGTTGAGCTTGCAATTCAGACATTAGAAAATCACTTCAACCTTGGGTTGACTTATACAATACGTTCCATTGGTCAGGTTTGAAACCTGAGTTTTTAAACAGTTAAAGAAATCTAATCGTTTCGGGGAGGTGTACAATGATCAAAAAGCGGTTTATGGCATTAACAGTATTGTTTGCGGTCGTAATCATGTTTTGTTCCGTTCGGGCGAGCGAGGCAGCTTCTCAACGGCTGAGATTCGGCATCGCTGTTTCGGAAATCTCCACATGGTACAAAGGGGCTGAAAAGTTTGCAGAACTTATAAAAGCGCGAACGGGAGGACGATACCAGGTTGACCTGTTTGCCAGCGATCAACTTGCCGCCGGCAATATAATTAAAGGACTGGAGCTGCTACGCATGGGAGGCACGGATATCGACATGCGATCCACCCTCATCTACACGACTGTTGATCCCAAGTTCACGGCCCCTCTGATGCCATGGCTTGTGCCATCGTACGAAGAAGCCGATAAGGCGATGAGCGGCAAGGGAGGAGCGATGATCTTCGATCTGGTTCGCAAAAACGGTATCGAACCCCTGGCATTTGGCGAATCAGGATTCCGGCAGATTACCAATAACAAGCGTATTATAACATCGCCCGCCGATATGTACGGTCTTAAAATCCGTGTTCCGACGATCAAGATGTACATTTCCCTTTTTAAAACCATGAAAGCCGATCCAACTTCAATCAATTTTGGAGAACTGTTTGCGGCCCTCCAGCAGGGAACTGTTGACGGGCAGGAAAACCCGCCTGATGTTATCGCTTCCGCAAGGGTTCAGGAAGTGCAGAAATACATGACAGTCTGGAACGCGTCCTATGACCCCATCATCATGAGCGCGAGCAAAAAATTCTGGGATTCCCTGTCGGCTGATGACAAGAAGATATTTGCTGCAGCTGCCCAGGAAGCAATGGCATATCAGAAAAAGTTTGCGCGGGAAAAGAATGCCGAACTTACGAAAAGCTTCAGCGAAAAAATGAAGATTACGACATTGACGCCACAGCAGATCGATGCCTTCCGGAAGGCTTCTGTCCCTGTTTACGATGAATACAGCCCGATCATTGGCAAAGAACTGCTGGAGGCTTTCGGTTACAAGAAATAATAGTGAAATATGTCGGCATTCAGAAAGGTATTTTCCTTCCTGAATGCCGACAGCTTTTATTGAGGTTATGCCATGAAAGTTTTCGATTATCTTGAGGAAAGCCTTATTGCTTTTACACTGATTATTATGGTGGTGATCAACTTCGGCAATGTCCTGTCACGTTATATACTGTACGCTTCCTGGTCATTTTCGGAAGAACTGATGGTCATCCTTTTTGTTTATAACAGTTTTCTGGGGGCCGCCCTTGCCTACCGCAGGGGCGCTCACCTAGGCTTTACCATGCTGACCGATGCGCTTCATGGAACTGCGAAAAAAACGGTGGTGGTATTTTCCACGGTTCTCAGCCTTGCGCTCATGGGTTTGCTGGCCTTCTACGGGGCGGAAATGGTCAGCGGCCAGATGGAATACAGCCAGCGAACCCCCGCGCTGGGCCTTCCCGAATCACTTGCCGGCATGGCGGTTCCGCTGGGCTCGCTTCTAATTTCGTTCCGGATAATCCAGGCCTGCATCCGGGAATTCTCCGGGCCGCATGAAGCTCTGTCCCAGGAAAAAAGGAGGACAAATCAATGAGCCTCGGAATAAGCCTTTTCCTGGTTTTTTTCTTTCTTTTGTCCGTCGGCTTGCCGATCTCCATCTCTCTTGGGGTGGCAGCGGTTGGTTCACTTTTTCTGAATGGTTTTCCGCTTTCGGTCTTGCCCACCGTTGTCTATGCCTCCCTTGGAAAGTTCACCCTTCTGGCGATTCCGTTTTTTATTCTGGCCGGAGTAATTATGGAGTTTGCCGGCATTTCAAAGAGACTGGTTCATCTTGCAAATGTATTTGTAGGACATATCGAAGGCGGACTTGCAGTAGTGACTGTTGTGGTCGCCTGCTTTTTTGCCGCAATCTCCGGTTCCGGTCCGGCGACGGTAGCGGCGATCGGGACTATTCTCATCCCGGCGATGGCGAAATCAGGCTATGACAAGGGCTTTGCCGCATCTCTGGTGGCCGCATCCGGAAACATAGGGATCATCATTCCTCCGAGCATCGCATTTGTCGTGTTCGGAGTCCTTGCGGAAGTTTCTATAGGGCGTCTTTTTATCGCGGGAATTATTCCCGGCATACTTCTTGGTTCATGCCTGATCTTAACCAGTCTTTTGCTGCTGCGAAAACAAAAAGGAAAATTAATCAGCTCTAAGCCCAGCACCCTTGCGGAAAAATGGCTGGCTTTCAAGGAAGCCTTCTGGGGTTTAATGACACCAGTGATCATTCTCGGAGGAATCTACGGAGGAATCGTCACTCCGACGGAGGCAGCGGGCATCGCGGTAATCTACGGTCTGTTTGTCGGTTTCTTTATTTACCGGGAAATCAGCATGAAAGACCTGTGGAGACTTTTAGTGATCGCTTCCGTGGGATCGGCGACGGTTATGTTCATCATTGCCTTTGCCAGTGTCTTTGCGTGGGTTCTGACAACCAGTCACTATGCAACGGATCTGTCCGAGAAGCTGCTCTTGATAAGCACAAATAAGACGGTCATCCTGCTTTTTATCAACATCATCCTGCTCGTTGCCGGTTGTTTTATCGATGCCGCATCCGCCTACTTTATCTTCCTGCCGATCATGCTGCCGGTAATGCGCACGATCGGGGTTGATCCGATAGTTTTCGGAGTTTTCATGACCGTGAATCTGGCAATCGGTATGATCACCCCTCCGGTCGGGCTCGATATATTCATGGCCAGTAATATTTCCGGAGTGTCGCTGAAGGAGATTTCCATTAAGGTCATGCCGTTTATATTGGCCAGCCTTATCGCCCTCGGTCTGGTGACATATATCCCGTGGTTTTCCCTCTGGCTGCCAAATTTGATGGGGGTCAAGTAGGCTAACAACAAAGGAGATGGAAAAAATGCGTCTTTCTATATTGGCGGAGAATTTTACACGTTCTCCGTATATAAAACCCGAGTACGGTCTCAGTTTGCACATCGCGACAAAAGATGCCTCAATTCTCGTTGACACCGCACAGGGCATCGGCCTTTTTGATAATGCCCGGACAATGGGCATCGATCTTGCGGGGCTGGACATGCTGGCTTTGAGCCACGGCCATTTTGATCATATAAATGGAGTGGCTTCCCTCTATACATTCCATGGGCCGATGCCCATCTGGGCACATCCAGCGGTAGAAGCCCGGCATTCGCGCTTCAGCAACGGAAAGATGCACTTCATCGGCCTCCACCTCAACCGCGCGGCCGTTGATTTGCATTACGCAACCGGCAAGACGGAAATAGCCCCGAAGTTCTGGGCGCTGGAGGTCCCGGCAAATCGCAGGGATCCCCAGTTAGTTCAGAATGCCGCCCACCTTGTACTTGACGGCCCGGACGGCCTCGTTCCTGATCCTTTCGAAGACGACCTCTCGTTTGTTGTGGAAGGAGAAAAGGGACTGAGCGTTCTTCTGGGGTGTGCTCATGCCGGTGTTGTAAATATCCTTGAAGAGGTCTCCAGGGTGTTCGGGACGCGCTCTTTTTATACCGTAGCGGGAGGGATGCACATGGCTGATCAGGACGAACCATTCATTCAAAGAGTCGCAGGAGCCCTTGCGGGGAGATTTACGGTGGATGCATGGCGTCCCTGTCACTGCACCGGCTTTCGTGCGGCGGCTGCCCTGGCGTGCCATGGACAGAACGTTGACTGGGGGTATGCGGGAACGTTCCTTGAACTGTAAATCAATCTTCCCTGCCCATTCTCGAGTTGATTAATGGATATCTGAACTTACGTCAAAAGATCAGGTTTCTTTCGCATCGCTTTATATTCGTGTATCCATTAGAATGGCAATTCATTTTCCATACTGAATAATAATCGCAGATATTTCAAGCTTACCATAAAAAACTGATTGACAGGGGCAAAAGTTGGTATATATTAGTTCGAAACTTATCGAATTGTAAAATTTTAAAATGAACTTAATAAGGTTTTATATTTATGGATTCGGCAAAACTGTCAAAAATCATGAAAGCACTTTCAAATCAGACGCGCCTTGAACTGTACCTGCAAATCGCAAAACAGAGCGAAGCCAATTTTGAAACAGGGTGTGAATGTTTTATCACAGACATTGTCGGATCTTTAAGCATCGGCGCCCCGACCATTTCCCACCATTTGAAGGAACTGGCAAACGCCGACCTGATTATAACCGAAAGGCGGGGAAAATTTCTGGCGGCCAGAATAAATAAAGAAACCATTCAGGCGGCAAACGCAATTTTATCTTTAATCGACAAGTAAGCGGCAAAATTTTTTATTCTTACATTTCGATACTTATCAAATTGTGAAACTTAAAAAGGAAATATTTTATGGACAACAGACGGACTTTTTTGAAAAAAGGATCATTGGCGCTGCTTGCGCTTTCAACTTCATCATCTCTTTTCCCGGTGAGGGTGTGTGCCAAAACGGAAATGACCGCCACCGATCCCAAAACCGCGGCTGTTATTTGGTACAGTCAGACCGGAAACTCAGAGAGAACCGGAAGACTCATCGCGGAAACATTAAATAAAAAGGGACTGAACGTCAACGCGTCCGATTACAGGGATTTTGACCCGAAAGCTATCGGCGCCTATGATCTGATAGTTGCCGGCTCCCCTGTGTACTATTATGATGTGCCGGAAAATTTCAAACTCTGGCTCAAAAGTTTGCCCGCAATAACCGGCAAGCCCTTTGCCTCCTATGTCACTTTCGGTGGTACAGGCGGCAACCAGCACAATACCGTCTGTACCCTGGCGGATCTGCTGGCTGAAAAAGGCGGTGTCCCGGTAGGGATAGAAACCTTCGGCAACATGTCCACCTTTGCTATTACCTGGTCATACGGAAATGAAGAGCGCGTGCTGGAGTACAAAGACCTTCCGAATGAGATAGCATATGACCGGATGCGGGCGTATGCCGGTCTGATATTAGACCGCGTGCGCCAGGGGCAGGGCATAGAAATCGATAAAGACTGCGATTTCCGGGAACTGATCAAAAGTTCTCCTTCCATATGGGCGACCAAGCTTTTCATATCCGATCATACCATCGACGGATCAAAATGCATCAAGTGCGGCACATGTCTTAAAAAATGCCCGGTGGACGCCATTGATCTTGAAAAGAATCATGTGGATACGGATGCGTGCATCGCCTGCCTTGGGTGCGTCAACAACTGCCCGGCCGGCGCTGTTCACATGGAATTCATGGGCAAAGAAGTATACGGGTATTACGATTTTCTCGAAAGGAATAAGCTTCAGATACCTCTTCCGGAAGAATTGAGGAACCCGGCCGGAAGCCTTTAGCCGTTTTTGCAATCAATTTATGTTAACACTCTGACTCAGCCGGCACTGCCTTTTTGCGTCCGGCTGCAGTGACAGGTTTTGTTCAAATTTATGCTTTCGGAGCCAGGGAACCATTCAGATATTTATGAATAATACTTGAAATAAATGTTTGATAAGGAATACCTTCTTCAATTGCTTTTATCTGGATTTGACGATAGTCCTTTTCACTCAACCGGAGATTGATCCGTTTATCTTTCCTCAGAGTGTTTCGGGCCGCTGTAATAGCCTTTTCTTTTTCCTGTTTCATGTTTTTCACAGGTTTCCATTCGCCCTGCTCAATTGATTCCATCAACTCTTTTTCTTCTTTATCAATCGGATCAAATATTTTTGTGTTTATTTTTTTCATAATTCCCCCTTCAGGCCATACCGCTTTGTATATTTCCGACTCGGGAAGGCCGTTTTAAGAAAAATCTCATTACCTTTTTCCACAGGAAGAATCAAGTTAGAAACCTTTAGCCGTTCAGCAATCAATTTATGTTAACAGCTTGGCAGTAAGCTCTGTGCCGAACTCCCGGCAAAGGAGATGATGCAACGCGCACGGAGTGTCTAATCTTAGGATATTCCGGAATTCTCATATTGAGTATTGATCGTCAGGCACTTTCTGCACGAACGTTTCGTATTAGCCTCCCCAATTGCTTTTATCGATCACTTGCACCGTTGGAATCTACGATTTTTTCAACCCTATCTCTTTAAAATTAATTGACAAATCAGACCTGATATGATTATTTGACCTCGCATTTCGTCAGTCCCATCAAAAATTCAACGCGTAATTTGGCGCTTTATATAAATACTGTTTCGCTTTATGTTTTCCACTGAATTATATACATGAAGTTCTTCAATCCACGGTATGACTGAGTTTTTTGGATTGTGGAATACAAATTCCGGTAGTTATTCTCGATTTCCATGATAACAGCCGATATAGCCAAAACATGGAAAATTCAATCGGGTTTTTCCATGTTTTATTGCTAATACGGCAATATGTGGAAAATATTTCTGTCGTATATAGGCAATGCATGGAAATTTTTCCACTTATTAACACTGTTAGGAATGCGAATGGATTACGAGAAGCTCGATCCCAAACTGGTCAAGAAAGCAAAGGAAGCTGCCGCAGGCTCGCTCGGGCAGGAAATGGCCAAGTTCCCTCTTCGTTTCGCCAAGCCTGCCTTTTTCGGTGATAGGCCCACAAAAGGCAAACTCCAAAACGTCAATAATGGTACGGTAGTGTTCTTGAATCTGAATGGGAAGCGGATCGCTTTAACTTGTTCCCATGTACTGGATGGCTACCGCAAAATTCATGGTAATCCAAATACGAATTTTCAAATTGGTGATCTGGAGCTCAACCCTCTGGACAGAATCATTGATGAATCGGATTCCTCACACCTTGACTTGGTCACAATTGATCTCCGAGGGTTGAATATGGGAGAGCACAAAATTGATCAGGAGGGAATAGGCTCCTCTTTTTTTTACGCCGGTCAGATGGCCACCCGAAAACGTTAAGCGGGGCGATTTTGTTGCGTTCGGTGGCTTTCCTGGTTTGTGGCGGCAGAGTATCTCTTGGCGAGAGCTAGTTTTTGATTCATGGAGCAGCGGCGCAACTGAGGTTTCGGCGGTAAGTGAACACTATTTTGTATGCCAGTTTGAACGAGAATTCTGGATCGAATCCATCAATCTACATGGGCGAGACGGGCTTGAGCTTCGCAAGATAGGGGGCCTTAGTGGTAGCCCTGTTTTTATCCATCGAAGCATTTATTGGGAACTCGTCGGAATAGTATACGAGTTCTCTGAAGACTTCGACCTCATGTACGCCAGACCCACAATTTTAGTACGTGAAGACGGGACAATTGCAGAGACTAATTCCTAATCGGGTAGCCGGGGGTTTTTCTCCCCCAGCCCCCACACCACCTTTCTATTACCCACAAGTATCATGCCTGAGCCGCCAGTGTCCAGCCTTCACTCAGATCCGCGAGTCGCTTCCATCCTCTCCATAAGGTAATGGTCCCCGGAGGCCCGT
>Ga0105099_10001118_pt1 | contig 17248 bp, 22 predicted proteins | sample PPLLak3cmMay2015_2_FD_79138 | JGI IMG/M metagenome (GOLD analysis project Ga0105099, IMG submission 79138) | Freshwater sediment microbial communities from Prairie Pothole Lake near Jamestown, North Dakota, USA - PPLs Lake P8 Core (1) Depth... | ecosystem: Environmental > Aquatic > Freshwater >... | reverse complement strand
AAACGTAAATATTATTGTTATTGATGAAATTGGTAAAATGCAAATGATATCTGAGAAATTCTGCAAAATGGTTATTGAAGCCCTTGACTCAGATAAACCAATTATGGTTACACTTCACAAGAAATCAAGAACACCACTTTTACAAGATGTTAGACGTCGTGATGACATAAGAATCCTTGAAGTAACTCCAGTTAATCGTAATCTTTTACCATATAAAATCGAAAAGATTATGGAAGAAAAACTACCGCCTTTGTTTTAAATATGAATAAATTTGATTTTTTAAACGAAATTTCTGAAGGAAATACAGGTGTTTTAGTTTATAAAAACAAAAGTGTTTCAAAAGGACCTGGTTCAAAACAAGGTGTTCCTTTTTATAATCCTAGTATGCAACTTAACCGCGATATCTCCATTCTTGTTTGCCAGCAGCTTTTAGACTGTTCTAAGAGAAGAATGGTTTTACTTGATGGTCTTGCAGCCTCAGGTATAAGAGGCATTAGACTTGCAAATGAACTAGTTGGTGATTTTGAAATAATGATTAATGATTGGGATGAAAAATCATATAATCTTATTGAAAAAAACATAGAAAAACATAATTTTGAAAATGTAAAAGCATGCAACAGAAATCTTAATGCATTATTATCTGAAGGGAAATTTGATTATATTGATGTTGACCCTTTTGGCAGTCCAGCATGTTTTATCGACTCAGCAATACGCAGCATAAAAAATGGTGGTATAATTGCTTGCAGCGCAACTGATACCGCGGCTTTATGCGGTGTTTACCCAAAAGTATGTTTTCGACGTTATGGTTCTGTTCCTTTTCATTCTTTAGTTATGAAAGAAATAGGGTTGCGTATACTACTTGGTTTTATCTGTAGAGTTGCAGGTGTTTACGATAAAGGTATACAGCCTCTACTTTGTTATTCAACAGATCATTATTTTAGGGTATATGTTAAAGTGTATAGCAGTGTATCCAAAGCAAATCAATCTATGAATAATTTTAAAACAATTTATTCCGGTGAAAACATTGGCCTACAAAAAACAAAAAATGATATCGGGCCTATGTGGACAGGTAAAATTGGTGATAAAAAAATAATTGCCGAGTTTCTAAGTATTGTTTCTAGTAAAAAACTTGAATGTAAAAACCAGATATATAGATTACTTGATGTTTTAGAAGAAGAAGCAGATGGACCTGTCTTTTTTTACACAACAGAAAGCATTGCATCTTTTTTGAAGAAATCTTCACCTAAAATCGATATACTTTTTGAAAAACTTAAAAAACAAGGATATAACGTTTATAGAACACATTTTAGTTCAACTGGTTTTAAAACCGATGCACCAATAGAAATAATAAAAGATATTTTTTAAATTGATTCAGGTGGAACTCCATCTGGCAAATATGGATTAATATCTGGTATTTTCCACTCATTTAGATTTTTAATGTTTGCCAATAGATACATTAGAACTGGCAGACTTGCTTTCATCCAATGAACAAGATTATCATGCGGCCCACCACCTTTATATCCTGGTTCATAGTCTTGTGAAAGTATTTCATAACAAAATGAAGGTATTCTAAATTCTTTGAAAACCCAATGATGAGCAACACCGCCACCATAAATATCATATTCATCTACAGGCATTATTTGATATTCAGTGTTTTCTTCAGCCCAATAAAGCGCACTGTTAAGTACATTTTTCTCATGTTCTGTTGCTGTAAATTCTGGTCTATACGGTATATTGATAACTGAAAGAAAAGCATGTACTGCAGTGTGACAATTAACATAAAACGATAATTTATCAGACTCAAGTGATTTCATAAAATCTCTTAAAGCCGCTGTTTCAGGCTCTGAAAAAGCTTTTCTACCTGAATTAGTATAAATTCCTTTTCTTGGAAGATTTATCATTGGAATTTTGATAAAACCAAATATTTTACCAAGTCTAAAACTTCCACCTTTCCATCTCCCAAAATGAACATCAAAGTTTCTGTTCAGATCTATTCCATTTTCATTATATCTTTCATCATTTTCTCGCCCATCAGGATTTAATAGAGGAATAAGGTATATTTCCGAGTTGTTTAACATCTCGGTTATTGTTTTATTCTCACCAAAATTAACTAAAAGATAATCAGCAAGATATAAACATAATTCTCCTGCTTCCCATTCATTACCATGAATACAACCATCAATCACACATGAATATTTTTGTTTAGTGTTTTCCTCATTAGTAATTCTGATACACCATATATCTCTGTTTAATACACTCTTACCAATTGAAAAAACATTTACAAGAAAAGGATAATCTTTGTTTAAATCTTTTAACTTCTGTGTTGTAGACTGATAGTCATGATATTCTTCATCTTGCCAGTTAGGAAGTATTACTTCTTCATCAAATTGCACTTTTGATAAATCTACTTCGTCAAATGATTTTTCCTCAATTTGCTCCAAACATCCTGTTAAAGGTAACAGTAATAAGACCATTAGCATAACAAAAAATTTTGCAATTATTTTTTTATTAATCATTATAACACTATAATATTTATAGTTTTTAATATAAATATTTTATTTAAAAATGTTACGAATATCAATAAATTAAAATGTTTATAACAGGTTTCGTTATTCAGAGGTTTGAAAGTCTATGACAAAAAAACTTTGCGTTGGTGTTCTTGCATCTGGTAGTGGTACCGATCTTCAAAGTATTATTGATGCATCACAAAAAAATATGATTAATGCAGAAGTAGTTGTTGTTATTACTGACAATAAAGAGGCATATGCTCTGAAAAGAGCATATAATCATAATATTCCAGGTATTATTTTAACACCAGATGGCAAAAATAGAGAAGATTTTGATAAAGAAATTGATAACATTTTAGTCGATCATAAAGTTGATCTGGCAGTAGGTGCAGGTTATATGAGGATTCTAAGCAAATGTTTTGTTAAAAAATGGTATGGTAAACTGATTAATATTCATCCTGCGCTTCTCCCTAGTTTCAAAGGTGCTAATGGTCAAGGTGATGCAATTGATTATGGTGTAAAAATCTCTGGTTGCACTACACATTTTATGAATGAAGAAATGGATAGTGGACCTATTATTTTACAGGCTGCAGTAAAAGTTATGCCTGGTGATAATAAAAACAAAATTGCCGCGCGTATTCTTGATGTCGAACATCAAATTTTACCAAGAACAATTGATCTTTTCCAGCAAGGTCGCCTTAAAATTAAAGGAAGAAAAGTGGAAATTTCAAAAGGTGACAGTTGGAAAGATAAATACACTGTTTTTCCAGATGTACTTTATTCTGAGGGCTACTAGTTAGTAGTTAAAAGAGATATGAGATATGATGAGGCAATAACCTGGCTTTATAGTTTTGAAAAGTTTGGTATAAAACTTGGTCTTGACAGAATTGAATTTATCTGCAAAAAACTTGGAAATCCTCAAAATAACTATAAAACTGTACATGTCGGTGGAACAAACGGAAAAGGCAGCGTCTGTAAGTTTATAGGCTCAATTTTAAACTCAGCAGGTTACACTGTTGGTGTTTACACATCGCCTCATATCCAGCGTTTTTCTGAGCGTTTTGTAATTGATAATGACGAAATTTCAGAAATTGAAATTGTTCTTCTAGTGGAAAAAGTAAAACCTATTGTTGAAGAAATGATTAAAAATGATAACATTCCTACTTTTTTTGAAATAACTACAGCTATGGCCTTTGAATATTTTTATGATAAAAAAGTTGATTACGCAGTAATAGAAGTTGGTCTTGGTGGTCGTTTTGATGCAACAAATATTATTAATCCGCTGGTTAGCGTGATTACTAATGTTACTCTTGAACACCAGGATAGACTTGGTAAAACAATTCAGGAAATTGCTTTTGAAAAAGCAGGAATTATAAAAGAAAATATACCTGTAATTACTGCAGCAGAAAATAATGCTTTAGATGTAATTAAAAAAAAGGCTTACGAGAAAAATGCATCTTTAACAGTTGTTGATAAAAATTTTTGGGAAAAAACTGGTGGTAATCTAGATTTTCAGAATTTTACGGTTCATGGAAAACTTAAAGATTACTTTGTTAAAACACAACTGCCAGGTATTTTTCAGGGTGAAAATCTTGCTTTAAGTTTAATGTGCGTTGAAGCTCTTCAAATTAAAGGAGTATATATTACAGATGAAAACATAAAAGAAGGTGTTGAAAAAGCAACTAATCCCGGTAGAATGGAAATACTTGGTTTTGAACCAATTATCCTAATTGATGGCGCACATAACATGGCTGGTATGCAAATGCTAAAAGATACTATTAAAAAAGATTTTGTTTATGATAAACTTATACTTGTTATCGGTATTTTATCAGATAAAAATGTTAAAGAAATGATTGAAATAATAAATCCAGTTGCAGACACAATAATTGTTACAAAATCTAGTAACATTCGTGCAAGTGATCCTGAAACGCTAAAAGAGTTTTTTAAACCTAAAACTGCTACTGTTAAAAACAATGTATCAGAAGCAATAGAATATGCTAAAAAAATTGCTAAAAAACAAGATATAATTGTTATAACAGGTTCTCTTTTTACTGTTGGTGAAGCAAGAGATTATCTTGTAAAAAATTCTGAAAAATGTTAATTTTTTAACACTGATTTTAACTCCAAGGGTTCAAATCCCTTCCCCTGCACTAATTTACATTAATTTCATTAAATTAATTAATTATGTATCTAATATTTTATGTTCGTAGATTTGTGTTTCATTTGATTCGTTGATGAGTGTAAGAACCATATCATTTTCTGAAAAAGCATAGTTGTAGGTTAAGTTGAATTTGATTTCGGAATTTATATATTCATACTCAGCATTGATAATCAGCTTACCCTCCTCTAATATCCAATCCCCCGATATTGTCTCATTAATAACACTTTTATTGACACCAGCGTAATCCCCGTCTTTAGAGAAATAATGAGTAATGTTGTTATCTAAAATATTTTGCCAAGTTCCAACAAATCTATCCGATTCACCATCTTCACTAATATTTCCAATCTCAATGATGGATATATCAAAAACTACATAATGAACATAGGCTAAATTATTTTCATCACGAAAACCTATATTAAATATCCACTTGTCTCCAGCTCTTATACCACTGAATGCATTATAATATTCTTGGATATAATTATCATCTTCAGTATAATATTTTGCTGTAATTCTTACAATTCTAATTAGTTCGCCTGCTATATTTCTTGCAGTTCCACGAATATTGAACCTCGTAGCATTTTCACTATATACAAAACCATCAGCAATTTTTATTTGACCATCTAAAGTTTCAACTGAATAATTCAATATTTCAACTTTATCAAAATCACCAGTTACTTTTGTCCCATCTGAAAGAGTTGTATATTCATCTCCTTGTAAAATATTATTTGGATTCTCTAAACATCCACTAAAAACAATAGTCAACAATAAAACAGTAATTAATACACTCAAAAGTTTTCCTTTCATCCTGTTCTCCTCAACATCAAAATAGGTTAATCACTTATAAAACTGCCTTTGTTCTGAAAGAAAAACGATTTTTAGGCTCAACAGAAGAAACTCTATGATTTTACATGTATTTTGGGGTTCAAATCCCTTCCCCTGCACTTTTTTATACCCAATGTCCATAGTGTTTTATTATGCAATACTACAATGAAGAAAAAATGAAGAATTTCAGATTGAGAATAGAAAAAGAGATTCTGAATTGGCCTGATGTAACTACGAAAAAAATGTATGGTTGTCCCTGTTACAAATATAAGGATAAATTATTTGCATTTCTGGTTACAGACGGTGTGGTTCTCACCAAAACCAGTGAACAAGACAAAATGAAATTATCAAAAGAATTTACGATTAAACCCTTCCAAGCATCAACAAGAACAATGAAGGGCTGGCCACAAATACCTGTTGATGAGACATCCGACCTTGATAAAATAATTCCATTCATAAAAAATAGTTATAGCCAATCAAAGGCCTGAGCATATACTCATTTTTATGTTGATTTAATTTCTCCAAAAATGTTAATAGCAATACAAACATAACGAAAACTTATGTTTGAAAATCGCAGTGAAAAACAACTAATCATGATTTATGCTTTTATTGCAATAGCAGCTGCACTTGGTACCTTTTATTATTACTATGCCACAGGAATGAATATTTATTATGCTGTTATTGCTGCAAATGTCATTTTTTTCTGTATGTTTTATTTTTTATACTTACCCCTTAAAATAAAAAGAGCTAGAAAAAAACGAGAAGAATCAAAAAAGAAATAAAACTTTTTTCTTACAAATATTTGAAATATAATAACTGTATTTCATGTTTTTGTGTCAGAATATAACTCTAAAATAATAGATGTAAAAACACTTGATGATGCAAAAAGCCAAATAAAAAAAATTGGTAGCGATCCTGCTAGTATAAAAATCATGGCACCAAAAATGATTACACGCATCATAAAACTTGAAAATGTAATCTTACAGGATGCAATAATAATCAAACAGGATATGCTAAGTATCGGAGGAGAAGTAGCAGTCCCTCGTGATACATTTGCTCTAAATAAAGAAAAAGGAACTATTCTTGTTATCGGAACAATTAAACAACTAAATGAACTTGTAAATAAAATTAATCGTCATTATCCTCGTCTTAAAAAAATCGCAGAAGAAATAAAAATTGTTCTGAAGGATGCTAAATGAGAACACTTAAAATTTCTAACAAAACCTTTGATTTAGATAAAAAAACACTCATCATAGGTGTTTTAAATGTTACACCAGATAGTTTTTCTGATGGTGGCAGTTTTTCAAGTGTTGATGATGCAGTAAACTATGCTATTCAAATGCAAAAAGATGGTGCAGATATTATTGATATAGGTGGTGAATCCAGTCGACCTGGCGCATTAACTGTTTCTATCTCTGAAGAAATTAATCGTGTTACCCCTGTAATTGAAAAACTTGTAAAAAAAATTGATGTTCCGCTTTCAATTGATACATATAAATCAGAGGTTGCAAAAAAAGCACTTGACTTGGGCGTAGGAATGGTCAATGATATAACCGCGTTAAAAGGTGATAAAAAACTTGTAAACATAATTTCAAGTTATAATGTTCCTGTATGTCTTATGCATATGAAAGGAAACCCAAGGGATATGCAAAAAAACCCTGTTTATACTGATATAATACTTGAAATAACTAGTTTTTTAAAAGAACGAGCAGAATACGCAATGTTTAATGATGTTAAAAAAGAAAATATTGTTATTGACCCCGGTCTTGGCTTTGGAAAAAGAACAGGTAGAGGCGTAGAAGATAACTGTGAAATTCTAAAACGTCTTTCCGAGTTAAAAAAACTAAATTATCCTATTATTATTGGCGCCAGTCGTAAAACATTTATTGGAAATATCTGCGGAGGAGAAAAATCATTACCTGTTGAAGATAGACTTGAAGGTAGCCTTGCAGCAGCCGTAGTTGCTGTCCTAAATGGTGCAGATATAATTAGAGTGCATGATGTAAAAGAAACAAAAAAATGTATTGATTTAGTAGATTGTATTATCAGGTAGCTAAATATGAAAAATGTAAAAAAAATTGTTAAAAATAGTTACAGCAAAATTGCTAAAAAAAATAGTTGCGGTTGTTCTTGTAATAGTGACAATAATGATTCAGTAAAAATCGCAAAATCAATAGGTTATTCTGATGAAGAAATACAAATGGCATCTGAAGCAAATCTAGGCCTTGGTTGCGGAAATCCAATTGCACTTGCAAATATCAAGAAAGGCGACATTGTTTTAGATTTAGGCTCTGGTGCAGGTTTTGATAGTTTTCTTGCAGTAAAAAAAGTAGGAGAAAACGGAAAAATTATAGGCGTAGATATGACAAAAGAAATGATTTCTAAAGCTAGAACTCTTGCTGATAAATATGGTTTTAAAAACGTGGAATTCAGACTTGGAGATATAGAAAAACTACCAGTTGAAAACGAATATATAGATGTTATTATTAGCAACTGCGTAATTAATCTTGCTCCTGATAAATTAAAAGTTTTCAAAGAAGCATATCGCGTCTTGAAAAAAACTGGAAAAATGTATGTTTCAGATATTGTTTTACTAGAAGAACTAACAAAAGAACAAAAATCTGATGAAAAACTAATCGCAGGATGTGTAGGCGGTGCACTACTTAAATCCGATTACCTAAAAATTATACAAAAAGCTGGCTTCAAATACAAAATTTTACATGAAGACAAAGAAATTAGTAAAACCCAGTATAACGGTATACACCTTGAAAGTTTAAAAGTTGAAATTTATAAATAAAAAAACATCTCTTTTGTTTTTGGTAGAAAAAAACATTAACCAGGATTGAATTCCAGGATTGTGAATATCATGTTTGATCCGGTTTGTCCTTTAGACTATAGATATGGTAGAAAAGAGATTAAATGCCTTTTTGGAGAAGAGCGTCGTCTTCAATATCTTTTAGACGTAGAAGCAGCACTAGCTCGTGCTCATGCAAAAGTAGGAAATATCCTGAAGAGTGACGCAGATGAAATCACCAAAAAAGCGTCTACCAAAATTGTAAAAGTTGAACGTGTAAGAAAAATTGAATCTGAGACAAAACATGACATAATGGCTGTTACTCGCGCTCTTGCAGAACAATGCAAAGGTGACGCAGGTAAATATATACATCTGGGGGCGACAAGCTACGATATTGTTGATACTGCAAATGCTTTGCAGTTTGCTGATTCTTTAGAATTACTTAGCAAATGTTTAAAAGATTTAAGAAAAACTTTTGTTAATCTTGCAATAAAACATAAAAAAACAGTGATGGTCGGAAGAACACATGGACAACATACAATTCCAATAACATTTGGCTTGAAAATGGCAGGATATGCAATGGAAGTTGACCGCCATCTTGAACGTTTATATGAATGCAAAAGTAGACTATTGGTTGGTAAACTATCTGGTGCGGTTGGAACTGGTGCAGCCCTTGGACCTAAGGCTTTAAAATTACAGGAAGAAATGCTTAAAGAACTTAAACTAGGTACAGAAGATGTAAGCACCCAAATTGTATGCAGAGACCGCTACAACGAGCTGTTCGGTGTTTTATGTAATATCGCAACCAGTATGGAAAAATTTGCAACAGAAGTTCGCAACCTGCAACGTGATGAAATAGGCGAGGTTGCAGAAGCATTTGAATCAAAAAAACAGGTGGGTTCTTCCACTATGCCACATAAACGAAATCCAATTACCTGCGAGCAAATATGTGGTCTTGCAAGACTTGTCCGCGGTTTTATTATGCCTGCTTATGAAAATGCAATTCAATGGCATGAAAGAGACTTATGTAACTCCAGTAATGAACGTTTCATAATACCTCATTCAATAATACTTACCGACTGGATTATCTACAAAACAGATGATGTTTTTAAAAATATCAAGGTTTTTCCAGAGAAAATGAAAAAGAATCTTGAAATTTCAAAGGGTTTACCTATGGCAGAATCACTTATGACAACATTAATTGGTAAAGGCATGGGTAGAGGAGATGCCCATGAACTTATGCGAAAAACAGCACTAAAAGCTGCAGAAGAAGGAAAAACTCTAAAAGAGGTTTTTATCGTTGAAAACAAAAAACTCAAGTTACTTTCTGAAAAAGAAATAAATTATGCATTAAACCCACAGAATTATCTTGGCGTAACAGACGAGATTATTGATAAAGTAGTTAAAAAACTTAAGAGATGAATGCAATGGACAAATTGGAAATAGTTTTACAAAATGCTGAAGAAATCGTTACAATACCTGAACTAAAAACAGTTCTTGATAAAACTAAGCCGCGTGCATATATCGGCTTTGAACCATCTGGAACAGTTCATCTGGGTTGGAAGATTTGCACAAATAAAATTAAAGATTTTCTAAAAGCAGGTTTTGAATTTACTGTGCTTATGGCAGATTGGCATGCATATATCAATGATAAACTAGGCGGAGATATCGAAAAAATTAAGCTCTGTGGTAAATACATGCAAGATTGTTTTGAAGCAATGGGTGTAGATACAAGTAAATTATCATTTGTATATGCAAGTGATTATGTAGGTGACCCAAAATATTGGGAATTAGTTTTAAGAGTATCAAAAGCAACTAGTGTTGCCCGTGTTAAACGTGCAATGGATATAATGGGACGATCTGAGGACGAGGCAGAACGCGATTTATCTAAACTTTTTTATCCTGCTATGCAAGTCTCTGATATATTCTACCTGAATCTGGATGTAGCATATGGTGGTATGGATCAGCGTCATGCACATATGCTTGCACGCGATATATCAAAAAAAATAGGTCGTAAAGCACCAGTTGCAATTCATACACCGCTACTCACAGGACTACAAGCTGGTGGACGCATGGATCCAACTGAAGCAAAGATGAGCAAAAGTAAACCTGATTCAATGATAAGCATACATGACAACCCTGATGAAGTAAACCGCAAATTAAAAAAAGCATATTGTCCAGAGAAAACCGTTGAAGGCAATCCTGTTCTTGAAATGTGCAAATACGTGATTTTCCCAGAACTTAAAGACGAAGTTTTTTTAATAGAAAGACCTGAAAAATTTGGTGGAAACCTAGAATTCAGATCATACGAAGAACTAGAAAAAGCATTTATTAATGGTTTGCACCCACTTGATTTAAAAAACTCTACTGCAAAATATATTAACAAAAGCCTTGAACCTATTCACAAATATTTTGAGAAACACCCAGATAACTTTATGAAAATGAAAAAACTAGGGGTTATAACAGTTTAAAGGATAGAAACAATCTGATGCTCTATAAAATCTTCAATAAAATTAATATCTTTTTCAACTTCCTCAGGATTTAATGCTTTTTCACTTGGATAACGTGGAAGATTATATTTTGATATTATTACATTTATTTTACGACAAGTTTTATCCCCGATTTTCTCTCTGAAATATTTGCCAAACTGCCCACCAATGTTATGTGTTTTCCATGCTTCATCTGTTTTTGTTAAAAGAGCGGCTTTAAGAGAAAGTTCTAAAGCATGAATTGCACTAAACATTGCTGGTTCAAAAAGTTCTTCTTTTATATTGATTTTTGCTGATTCTAAATAATTCAAACTTAAATTGTAATAGTCTTGTATTTTCTTAGCTGTTGCTTTATCCCGCTCCATTGTTTATCATTTTCATAAAGTATAATGCCATCTTCTTTTATTTCTTTTTGTAGTGATTTATCCATATCTTCAAATTCTTTAAAACTTTTGAAAAGTGGTTTAGCCTGATGATCACATCTATCTGAAGCAATTGCTATTTTTTGAAGAACCTGCTCTTTTTCTTTTTTTGACCAATTTTCTTTTAAGAATAATAAATCGATATCAGATTTTTGATGAGCAGACCCTTTGGCAACAGATCCATATAATATTATCAGATATTTATCAAAATTTATGTTGTTTATTTCTTTTAGATAATTTTTTACGTCTTCTCGAAATTCTTTTTGTTGAATATATCCGAGATATATGTAATTTGTATCAATGGGTTCATTTGCTTTGAATCCAATAATAGATTTATTTATTGGATCTACTGAAAAAACTATATGAAATTGTTGTAAACTATATTTTATAGTTCGTCCAATAGTGTTTCTTTCGTAAACTCCTTTGATGATATTTTGTTCTTCTAATTTTTTTAGATATTTTGAGGCTGCTGGCTTGCTAATATCTATTTCTGTGGATATTTCTGATAATGTTTTATCGTTTTGAATTAATAGTTCTATGATTTGTTTTTCGTATTTATTTAGCAGTTCCATATTACCAACATATTAACTTATTAACTAATTAGTTAATAAGCTTTTTGATTAGAAATGCCAAAATGTAAAACTGATAACTTTATGAAAATGAAAAAACTAGGGGTTATTCAAATCTAAACTTAGAGGTTTTCTAAGAGTTAAAATTTTATCTGATATTTTTACTGAAACATACAAAGCTAAAAATTCAAAAAGAATAACAAGAATAGAAGGTACAATAGGATAAGGTAGATTTTCCCACATATAGACACTTACAAATGAGCCTATTCCTAAAACAAACAAAAGCAACATTGTAACACTATAAAGTAGCATTATATCTGATTTTTTCCCAACATATTTTACACCAATGGGAAGGGCGATTATTACACTTGCAAGATATGAAAAAACTAAAAACCAAATAAGATACAATAAATTTTCAAAACCTACAAAAATTAGCATAAAAGGAATAAAAGATATACCTGCGAGAAAACATAAAAGTAGAGAAGATATTTTACCCAAAATTAATTTTTCGTTTTTAATAGGAATATGTCGTATTATCCACATAGTTTTTTCTTCATTTAAAAAAAGAACAAGTGAAGGAAATACAGCTGTGTAAATTACTACTACAAAAACACCTAAAAATATAAACATTGATGGTAAAAACTCACCATACATAACCCTTAGTGATTCTGGGATAAACAATTCATCACCATGAAGATATAGATAACCAGCACCTAATCCTGCAAAAGCAGATGTTGATACAAAGCTTGCAAGAATTCTATCACGCCATAATATTGTTGTTTCTTTGTGAAAAATTGCCCATACAATACTTCGTGTTTTATTCTGTGATATATTATTTATTCTTTCTTTTCGCCTAATGTTCTGGTGTGATTCTTTTGCATGATTAAGACTCCAGATAATGTGCAAAATTGATAACGGTAAAGTAATTACAACAAACAATGGTTCTTGTAAATATAAATAAAAAACCAATATTATTGCCATCGGAAGTATTCTTACTCTTGATCTTGAGAAAAAATTTATACAAATACTACAACCAAGACATATTGCAGAAATTACTCCCAAATTAAAAAAAAGATACAAGCCCAGATAATTTATATCTATTCTAAAAAGAACAAGTCCTATGATATATAATGTAGAAAAAGAAATCCAAATAACAAAATTTGTTAGAAAAACTGCAAAAAAAATCTCTGCTATCGTTTTTTTATGTTTAACAGGTGTACAAAGAGCATAAGTTGCTTCCTGTGACTTAATAAAAAGATTATAAAAATCAACCGATGATTTTATCATAAAAGCAAAAAAAACCATAGAAAAAACATCTTGAATTTTTAATTCAAAACCAGTCTCAACTATCTGAAAATAAAGTGTTACAAATGCAAACAAAAAAATTGACGAAACAATCATAATTGTAAAAAAAATGTAAAGTACCGGTGTTTCTTTTATTTTTGAAATAAGACCACGGGTGTTGTTTTTAAGTATTATTTTTGTTGTTTCAAACATTTTATTTCTTCGTCCTTTTACAGGAAAAATATGCTTTTTCGATGCTACCATATTTTTTCAAAAGTTTTTTTACTTCATCAAAAAGAATAACGTTTCCTCTCTCAATTATGTATACACCGTTTGCTACTTGTTCTACTAGTTGTGTTGAATGTGTTGCAATAATTGTTGTGCCTTTTTGTTGTTTTATAAACTCCTGGATTTTTTTAGCAGTCAGAGGATCAAGTCCATATACTGGTTCATCAAGTAAAAGATTTGCAGGATTATGCATTATAGCAGAAGTAATTGAAATTTTTTGTTTCATACCTTTTGAATATGTTCCTATTTCATAATCCAAAAAATCATAGATATCAATGTTCTTTGTAATTTCATTTATTTTTTCTTCTGCGTTTTGTATCTTTCTGAGTGATGCAATATAAAACAAGAATTCTCTTCCTGTGAGCCGCTCATACATCTCTGGCATCTCAGGAAGATATCCTAATTTTTCTCGTGCTTTTACTGAGTCTTTAACAATTGAAAAATTATCTATTAGGACTTCTCCTGAATCAAATGGCAGTATTCCTGTTAAAATCTTTAAAAGAGTACTTTTTCCAGCTCCATTTTCACCCATTATTGCTATTACTTGCGAATCAGGAAAATTAAAACTAACATTATTGAGTGCTGTTATTTTCCCATATCTTTTAGTGAGATTTTTTACAGTTATCATAAATTTCAGTTAAGGGAATGGTAAAAGACATCGTGGTTTAAAAGTTGTGTAACGTTTTAGATTTTTATATTTCGTTTTTTCATTTCTTGTTTTAGTTTCTCAGGAATATCTGTCCTGCAGGTACAGTTTTTAATATGTTGCTGATGCCAATGTATCCTTTGTTCAATACTTGGATTCTTTGGCATTTTGTTTTTTAAATGCCATTCTCTGTTTATTTTATTCATAAGTTTATTCCTCTTCAAATATGAATACTTCTTCAATTTTTGAGTTTAATGTTTTTGCAACATCATATGCAAGTTTTAAAGATGGATTATATCTTCCTTTTTCAAGAAATACTATTGTCTCTCGTCTTGCTCCTACTTTTTTTGCAAGATCTTCCTGGGTCATATTGTATCTAGCTCTAAATTCTTTTATCCTGGTTTTCATGTTTAATTACCTTTTCTTGAAAAATAGAGATATGATACTATAAACACTATTCCGGATATTAGTACTACTGCCGCAACAACAAGTCCTCCGCGTAAGTCTTCATCATATAGTATGTTGTATCCAAAATTAGTTAGTAAAGCACCCCATATTGCTGCTATAAATCCGTAGTATCCTGCTTTGTATGCTGCTTGTTTTAATCTTTCATCTTTGGTTGGGAGCCCTGCTTTAATATTTTTTAGTTTATCATATATAATGTAGCTTGAAGTTAAAATAATTATCAATATTACTGGAATTGATATTAAATCAAATAGTTCTATTGAGGGATCTGTAAGTATATAATATGCAAAGGTAAATACAACCAAAGTTGTTATTACAATTCCTAATGCTATTGTCATTTTTTCTTTCATTTATTTATCACCTTTTGTTTTTTATTTCTAACTTTTTGTTAATTATTTCTAACATTATGTTAGATGCATATAACTTTTAGTATTTATAGTTTTCTAAAAATGAATAGTTTTTTCACCGTTCAAATAAAATAAAACTATGCATTTTAAAATCTTATTTTATTTTCTTTTTTACTTAAGAATTCATCAATAGCATTATGAACATCGGAAGAATCATTTTCTTTACTTGGAGACTCTTGTTTTTTTGTTAAATTAATTCCAGGTAAACCTTCATCAAATAGTTTACGAATATTTTTGGTTTCTTCCTGAAAATCCTTTTGCAGTTTATTACTTTCTTCACGTAACTGGTTTACCTCACTTTTCAAACGAAATACATAATCATAAAAAATCTCATTGTTTTTGTCATAAGGATGCAGGTTTACCTTTTGGTTTACCTTTTTTTCCTCCATATTCTCAGAAAAAAAATCATTTTGGTTTACCTCCTCCTCCTTAAGACGGTTTACCTTTTGGTTTACCCGGTTTACTTCACTATTGTTGAAAAGATTTACCTTTTTGTTTTCTGGTTCATTTACCGAACAAAAATAATGCCAAAGAGCATCTCTAATAAGCTCACTATTAGATATTCCCTCATGATTTAAACGGTTAATAATACGTTCTTCTTTATCTGTCAATTTTAAAGCAATTACTTTTCCCAAGCATACCCCTCCTCAGGATTAATTACAAGTTAATAGCTATTATCAAATATAAATATTTTAGTTTTTTAAAAAACTACATTCTATACATTTGAAAAACCCATCCTTTCTTAGGTTTTTTAATAGAAATACTCGTTTCAGCACCCTTTTTATGAATAACATCTGGCAAACTATTTTGTTCATGTTTTTTGTCAATATCTGATTTTAAGTTGACTTGACAATCAGGTTTTTTAATAGATCCCTCCAGACAAAACATGATACGGTCGAATTTATCATCGAGTCTTTTGATGGTATCTTTTACCATATTATGATATTCTTCTTGAATTATCTGATAGTTATTTACTAGAAATTGCTCCGCAGTCTTATTTTTATCTTTTAATTCCTGTGAGTCTTTTTCAAGTTGAGTTAATCTATTTTTAAGTTGTTCAACATAAAGATCAAAATATTTGTTCTCAAATTGGTTTACCAGGTTTACCTTTTGGTTTACCTTTTTTTACTCCATATTCTCAGAAAAAAAATCATTTTGGTTTACCTCAAGGTTTACCTCTTCCTCCTTAAGACGGTTTACCTTTTGGTTTACCAGGTTTACCTCCTTCTCCTTAAAGAGGTTTACCTCTCGGTTTACCCGGTTTACCTCTCCCCCCTTAAGAAGGTTTACCTTTTGGTTTACCGGGTTTACCTCCTTCTCCTTAAGACGGTTTACCTTTTCATCAAAAAAACAATTTTCCTCCTGTTGAAAAAGGTAAACCTTTTCATCAATTGGATTTAAATAATTTGACAAAGCACGTCTAAGAAGTTTACTAGGAGAGATGCCTCGAATCAACATCTTATGAATTAATTCTTCTTCAGAAGAATTTAGCTTTAATGATATCGTTTTCCCCATAAAACCCCCTATGGGACCACAAACAGGTATTCTAAATTTTATTATTCATCAAATATATTTTAGAGGAATGTTTAATCTGTTATTATATCTTTTTGAATCAGACAAACACACTTATTGTTTGGTTTTTTCCGAACATTTTCTGACAATATATAAAGAACTTTTATCATGCCCGAGTCTGAGGTGAAATAAATATGAACACACAAAAAACGATGATGATACTGTTGTTAGGATCTGTTATGATTGGTCTTGGACTTTGTGCGTCTGCCGAAGAAATAATTGTTAGCGGTGAAGAGTTATTAATTGTCCCAAACCCAGATACCCAGGAACCCTGGGTTATAGCACCAAGCCTAACTGATGAGAGTGATTTAGATATAGATATACCTGAAAAACAAGATAACAGCAAGCTTGTTGATGCCGCTGGTGTATATGTGACAACTTCAAAAGAAACAGACTCTACAAATTTAGATATCGGGATTCAGGCATTAATAATTGCAGGCACAGTATTTGTACTATTAATGACCCTATTATTCTTAAATAGGAAAAAATAGTTTTTTTCCTTCTTGATTTTTTAATTAATAATCTTAATAACTATATTTTTGATTGTATTAGCATGAGTAATAAAATAAAGATTCTCTCAGATAAAGCAATTTCAGATAAAAAGTACTTATCAGAGCTTTTAAACAATTTGCAATCCAAAGACGATAAAGTTCGTTTCCCTAGTTTTGAGATAATTAATAAAATTGCAGAGGACAATCCTGATATTTTGTATTATAAATGGGATTATTTTGCAAGTTTTTTAGAAAGTAAAAATACTTATCATAACTATATTGGAATTTACATAATTGCAAATCTTGTTAGAGTTGACTCTGATGAACTTTT
>Ga0105099_10001117_pt1 | contig 17256 bp, 8 predicted proteins | sample PPLLak3cmMay2015_2_FD_79138 | JGI IMG/M metagenome (GOLD analysis project Ga0105099, IMG submission 79138) | Freshwater sediment microbial communities from Prairie Pothole Lake near Jamestown, North Dakota, USA - PPLs Lake P8 Core (1) Depth... | ecosystem: Environmental > Aquatic > Freshwater >... | reverse complement strand
TATAATCCTCTGCTCCCGCTGCATCCGTAAATCCGGTTATTTGCAGCAGTGCCTCAGGATAACGGGCCATCAGGTCGGCAAGGGTATTCAAAAATGCCGTTGATTGCGATGAGATGAAGCTTTTATCAAAAGCAAACAGGACATCCTCCAGACGGAAGGTATCAGCGGGGATTCTTTCTTCAGCAGAGATTCTTTCTTCAGCAATAACAGGGAGGTCTTCAACAACGGATATGCGGGTATTGAAAACCAGCTGGTCCTGCGGGAAGTTAGGGGGTATGCTGAACTCCCTGGAATCGATCAGGTCTCCGTCGGATTTTGTAAAAGTCAGAATATAATCACCCTGAGGGAGCTTTTGGCTGTATTTTCCTTCTTTATCGATGATCTGAGTTGCCAGGGTGTCATCATAATCTTTTTCGATAAAGGTTACCTGAATATCATCAAGCCTTTTCTTTTGGTCCGGTTCCTGTTCAATTCTCCCGTTGAGTGTATAGCGTGCAGGATTCGCATATTTTGTCACCACAAACCTGCAGATATCGAATTGCCGGCTGTCTTTATCCATAACTGACATATAGGCAATGGATCCGGTATCCAGGGGGAAACAAAACCGGTCATCATCGGGCGTATTTATCGGAAATCCAATGTTAGCAGGGGTAAGCCAGGAGCCGTTTCCGATTTCACTGAAAAAAACATCAAAGCCGCCCATATTATAATGTCCCTGGGAGCTGAAGAAGAGCTTTTTGCCATCGGAGGTAAGAAATGGCGTTTCTTCATCAAAAATAGTGTTGATCACAGGTCCCAGATTTACCGGCGGGCCCCAGCCATCAGGTCCCATCTCAGATTTATAGATGTCAAGTCCACCAAAGCCTCCCTTACGGTCACTGGTGAAAAAAAGTGTTTTTCTGTCGCCTGAAAGGCTGGCGTGGGTTTCATTAAATCTTGTGTTAATATTGCTGTTGAGTCTGGCAACGGGCGACCATTTACCATCCTTGAATTCACTTGAGAAAATTTCACCGCTGTTGTAAGGATCATATTCAGTCAACAGCAGGGTATTGCCATCAGCGGAAATGCCGGTAATGATATGATCTCCGTCAGATTTTATCAGCGGTGTAATGTTCAGGGGTTCCTGCCATCCATCTCCTGTTCTTACCGATTGCATCACAGCGTCATAAAACTTAAGTTGATCCATATAAAACATGGTTGTCTCATTAGGCAATGTCAATGCATTGACATTGGAGAACTGGTTGTTGATGTTTTGGGGCAGGAAATCCCAACGTACAATGGTTGGAGACTGGATCAGCACCTCAGCGTTGTAACAACGGTTAATATGATATTCCAGCAGCATCCGTGTCTGATGGTCAGCTGTATCAATCTGCCTGAGCATGGACATAAAGGTCTGCCTTGCCTTGTCAAAATTATAAATGAGACGGTATGCTACTCCCAGGTAAAGCCAGGCAGAAAGCGGGGCATTTTCTTCTGTCAGTTCTTTCCCTGAAAAGGAGGATGAACCTTTCGTTACCGCATCTTCCAGATAGGGTATTGCCTTATCTTTATGGCCAGGCAGGTTGAGGTAACAGGTACCGATCTTATAACTGAGATTGGCCGTGGTGAATCCCTTTTCGTAAAGGGACTGGTACAAGGGCAATGCTTCATTGTATTCCCCGGCAAGGATGTATTCTTCGGCTTCTGCGTAAATATCCTCATGGGTGGGAACTATTTTCTGGGCATTAACTGTCAGAAAAAGCATGGCAAATAACGGCAGCACTTTTATTTTTAAAGGAAGGTACGGGATCATAATAATCGCTATCGTTATTCTTTTTTAGATTTCTTACGGAATACAAGGAATATAATGATAAGCAGGATGATTCCGTTGACCAGGATCAGGTTTCGGGTCAATCCGGGTGTGCTGAAAAAATGAATGAAACCCTTGCCACTGGCTGATTCATCAATGCCAAGCCCTTTTTCCAGTACCAGTTTGAGCAACAGGTTAAGGATATCGCGTTCGGAATAACCATGTTCATCTGCCAAACTGATCAGATACTGGATAACCTCCAGCGGTGTTGAATAAAGATCGGCGTTTAACACGTCAAGGGCATCCATTATTGCTTGACCTGCATGGCGCCTGAGGGAAGCAATGAAATCTTCAAGATTCATCGGACGGATAATATCCAGCAACAGACTGTATACTGTTTCCCTGTTGTAATCATGAAACTCGGACTGCCTTATCAGATAATCGAGCAATTCCTCAAAGGTGTCGATATGCATGGCACGGATGTCCAGTTCGTCAATAACAGTCTTAAGGGTTCCGGTGGCCCTGGCCGAAAGAAGTTCCCTGAACAACTCGACGACACTGTAGGGATCTTTCCTGATCCGGTCAATGTTGCTTATCAGCTCTTCCTTAGTATAGCCATCGGATGCTGATTTATTCCAGAGATATCCGATCAGATCTTCTGCGGTGGAGATTTTAGCGTTTTCAAGGTTCACCCGGTTCAGTGTTTTTTTCAGGCTGTCTCCGGAGAGAAATATGAGTCCCTGGTGCAGGAAGGTCAGATCGAGGCTGGCAGCGGATTGCTTAAGGGTGGCATCCAGATTGCCCTCAAGGGCAGGATATTGATGCAAGAGATAATCAATCAGGTTGTCAGGTTGTTTGAGCCCAAGCGAGGCTGAATTTAATCGCCTCACCACGGTGGTCAGGGAATCATCGCCAAATTCATTCAGGATCTTCTGCAGGCGCGATATATCATTATCGCCCGATAATGTAGCTGTCAGCAGCCGTCGCAGGTCTGAACGGGAATAAGAAGTCTCGGAAGCGGAATTATACATGAGATCCAGTAGCGCATCCGATGTAAACAGGTTATGGGACTTAACGTCCAGCGTGTCGAGTGAAGATTTTAAATTGCCCGATGCCAGATGCTGCAATTCCTGCCGGAGAATATTGCTGTCTTTTCCGGCCAGCAACCTGATAAATAAGCTATCTACTTCCTCTACCGTATATCCATGGGCTGCTGCCTGGCTGATGAGATATTTGTATAAATCAACGGTTGAAGTGATCCCAAGAGAATCAGGATTTATGCTCTCCAGAAATTTTCTGAGGTTGCCGGAAGAAAGTCCGACAAGGCTTCTGTAAAAATCAGCAATAGGATTGACCTGCAAATTCTCCTGCTGGGCTTTGGCCAGTTCTTCGGCTGAAGGCACGTAATTAACTTTGATATCCCGGGAATTAACGTTACCCTTTTCATCGGTAAGGGTCAATCGCAACAGGTTATTTCCCGGTTCTGGTGAAAACAGGTAAATGAATTTCTTCCGGGTGATATCAAATTCTTCGGTCTTTTTGAGCAACCCATTCAGATAAGTCTCTATCTTAAGCTTGCTGTTTCGCTCCAGTTCGAGCTTTATTGGAATAGGGTCACCACTTGACACTTCCATCGTATCAAAATTGCTGATCAGGGTGGGAATGATTTTTTCACCTTCCTCCGGACCCTGGGCAATATCCGTTTTTGTCTGAGCTGCAAGGCCAGGGGCAATCAGAGGAGAGGTGTAGGAAATGATATTGGAAGGATTATTGACGGGGATCGATATGGCCTCTGAGGTCTTCTGGATGCCTTCACCCTGGAAGATCATATCAAATTCACCGGAGGTTGCATCCAGGGTAAAAGAACCGTTCTGGCCAACCGAGACCTGGTCAACCAATGCATTTGTCTTGCGGTCAATCAGAGAAACCTGGATCTTGCTGTAATCTACTTTTACTTCATCTTCAATGCGTGCAATCCCGTTCAGGATAAATTTCCGGGGATGCCTTTCAGAAAAAACCTCCATCTTATATATATCGGCAAGGCCATAGCTGTCGGCTGCATCATAGGTGGAGTAATAGGCGTATTCACCGTTTTTGACCGGTAAGAAAAAGATATCGTCTCCTGTGGTATTCAGGGGATAACCCATGTTAACCGGTTTGGACCATTGTCCGTTATCGAGTCTTGAACTGTAAAAAATATCATACCCTCCCATGTTATAATGGCCTAACGAACTGAAAAATAGAGTTTTCCCATCTTCGGACAGGAAAGGGGATTCTTCATTGTATTTGGAATTAACAACCGGGCCGAGGTTTATCGCGGGGCCCCAATCGCCTCCGCGCGTCCGTTCTGATTTATAGATATCAAGTCCTCCATAACCATCTTTCCGGTTGCTTGTAAAATAAAGCGTTTTTCCGTCCTTTGACGGGGAAGCATGAGATTCCCAGTATTTGGTGTTAATGTTGTCGTTAAGTTTGACAAGTTTGGACCAGTTTTCGCCTTCGCGTTTGCTGACATACAGATTACCATCAAATTCATCGAGCCTGTATACGTACAACTCCTTGCCGTCATAGGATATACCGGTGCAATAACTGTTGCCGTCAACCGCAAAAGAAGGTGTCAGGTTAACCGGTTCAGACCATTGGCCGTTTTTCTTTTCTGAACAAAAAACAGCATCATAAAACTGCAGTTTCCGGTTAAACACCATAATGCTTTCATCGCCTGAGACAACAGGGTTGACTTCTTCAAAACGCTCATTTACAAGCTCACCCATATTAACCGATATGTAATAATTAGGCCTCGACTGAAGATCAGCGGCGACTTTGCAGGCTTTGATCTGCTCATTGACCAGTTCTGTATCGTAAATAACCGGATCAAGTACTTGCTTAAAATGGTTGTAGGCTTCGAGGGCTTCATTCAGGCGGTTGTTGATGCGGTATGCATTGCCCAGGTAATAATAAGCCTCCAGGGGGGCCATCCGTTCCTTAAAGTTGTTCTGCCTGTAATCCGCACTGGTACCCTGAACAGCTTTTTCAAGATATTGAATAGATTTATGCTTCTGGTAAACATCGTTGAGGTAACAAACTCCAATTTTAAAGTTGAGGCTGAAATTTTCAGGATCAGTATTTAAAATACGCTGATATAAAGGCAGCGCGTCCTTGTATTCTTCAAAAAGGAAGTAGGATTCTGCCTCCAGAAAAATCTCCTTGAGTTTGGCATCTTCTTCCTGGGCGTATGAGGGTGATAGGGCAAAACCGAAAACCAGGAATAGCAAATAGAAGGGTAGGGATGATCTGAATTTATTCATAAAAAAGGATTGTTGCTGAACAAATTTAAAAAAATTAAACAATTTTTGCATTATAACCTGCTTGTTAAGAATGGCTATTTATCAACTTTTTATCAGAAGGCGTTTATAATACTGTATTTTAGAATCACCGGGACTGGCTTTTGGTCATTCATCGCGGTAATGTTAAGGCCATCGGTCAAGGTCAGCCATCCCTAAATCCGGGGCGGGTTCTTAACTCAGTTTTCTTCAGGGAAACCATGGGTGATGATACTGGGGAGGGAACCCAGCATGCGGAAACAATGCCAGACTATATTAAGATCATTCCATATGGAATAATCCTTGGCATATAACATGTTAACTTTTTCAATCAGGATGTTGTCGGGATCGGCGCGTTCAAGCTTGCAGGCCGGTGTTAAAATACCGGGTCGCAGGCGGGGTAAAGCTGAGATCGTTTCACCATTCACGGGTTGATATCCTACCCAGGAATGAATACCGAACAGGGTGGTAAAAATGTTCTGGATGAATTGCGCGGGATGCTTTATGAAAAAAACGGCAATAGGAGAAGAAGCCAGCAGGAGTAAAGAAAGCACTATATCAAGGATCCTCTTCTTCCTGCGGTTCAGGCTCCTCGAAAGGGTGTTAAAATGAACCACATAAAGGTCGCCGGCAGTATTGATAGAATTGCTGCCGATAACCGAAAGGCTTTCGGGAGGGGCTATTTTAAAATCCAGATCGGCATTGGTAAACTTAAGCATGGTGCTGATAATGGTTTGCGAGGTCAGATCTTTGGCACAAAATATGAGTTCGTCAACCTTATTGATTTTTACCATGTCCTCAATCATGTTCACTGAGCCAAGAAAGACCTGGTGACTATAGGACTCATCAGGACTTACATATCCGATAAGTTCGGGCTTTATTTGGGTTTGCCTGACAATGGAAAAAACCCTTTCGCCTTCTTTTTCGTTTCCGATGATAATAATGCGCTTCCGGTTCCGGAAGAATGCTATTCTGAAATGTGATTTATCCATGAGGCTTAGGAGAAACCGGATGCATAAGGTTGAAATAATGACCCACCCCGTTCCCATCAGGATCAGGGCCCTTGAAAATCTCAGATTTTCAGGTAACAGTGCATAGATTAAAAGAATAACCAGCGTTCCCAACAATATTCCGCGCAAGAGGTCAATGATCTTGACCAGTTTTTCATAACCCCCGGAGAAATAGACGGACAGTAACCAGATTAATATATATACCGGCACCACAACATGCATATAGGGGGCAGGGTAATATCCTTCCTGCCCGAAAACCCTGGATTCCCATACCGGTAATAATAACCGGTATCCTGCATAAATGGCGGCAGCATCCAGGGCAGGATTCAGTATGGCAAGGAAAAACCTGCGCAGGATGGAGAAGGCAGCCCGGATGTAAATGGCCAGGTGAATAAAGAAGTTGTAGGTCCGTGCCATATTTTTCGAAAAATGTTTCTGTGCAAATATGGCCATGGCATTATAGAAGACTATGACATAATTGATGCTGCTTTTTCGGGTGCTTTCTCCCTTGTAATGAATGATGGTGGTGCCAGGGAAATAGTAGTTCCTAAATCCTGCCTGGGTTATGCGGTATGAGATATCGATATCTTCCCCGTACATAAAAAAATCCTCATCCAGGAGACCGATGCGATCCAGAACGCTTTTGCGCAGGAACATAAAGGCTCCGGATATCACATCCACCTGGTGCGGTTGGTCCTTGTCAAGGAATCCCAGATGGTACCGGCCAAACCTGGTGGATGACGGGAACAATGCAGACAATCCGAATATTTTATAGAAGGCAACCTGGGGGGTTGGAAGACCCCGTTTTGATTCCGGCAAAAAATTTCCTTTCCCGTCAATCATTTTTACGCCGAGGCATCCTGCATCGGGATGGGTATCCATGAATTCAATACAGGCTGAACAGGTATCTTCCTGCACAACGGTATCGGGATTAAGAAGCAGGATATATTTACCGCGGGCTTTCCGGATAGCCTGGTTGTTGGCTTTTGAAAAACCCACATTCACTTTGTTCTCCATAAGGATGACCTGCGGAAATTTATTGTGGATCACCTGACAGGATCCGTCCACGGAATTATTATCAACAACAATTATTTCTGCATTAAGATTTTGCGTGGATTTATAAACGGAATGGAGGCATTGTTCCAGAAAATATTTTACATTGAAGTTTACTATGATAACAGATAGGTCCATCGCAGGTATCAAAGCACTAAGGTAAGGTTTTTCTGCTTACAGGGATCGACTATAGTAAGTCAGGGGACGTCGGGGATTGACTTCACACATTCCATGAGTGACATGCGGCAGGCATTTTTATTTCCCATGGTACAGGATTTCTGCAACAGCGGGCAAGCCTTGTCCTTTTCTTCAAGCCGGAAATGCGACATCCCCAGGTTAAACAAAATGGCTGCATTTTCCTGTCCCATCTCCAATACCTTGTTGAAATCAATGACAGCGGCCGCATAATCCTTCATTTCATAATTCAGCATAGCCCTGGCATGGTAAGCGCTTACCAGGGTGTCGTTCAGCTCAATCGACTGGGTAAAATCAGCCATGGCTGACTCGTATTCCAAAAGATTCTGATAGGCAACGCCCCTGTTCAGCAGAAGTCTATAATAATCATCATTATTGGCTGTTTTAAGGGCTTCGGTAAAATCATCAAGTCCTTTTGCATACTTGCCATTGGAATTGTTGATAATTCCTCGCAGATAGAGGAATTCAGGATCCTGACGATAACTTTTCAACGCTTCACCAACATATTTCATGGCTTCTTTATTGTTCTGCATCAGATAATATATGTTGATACGGTATTGTAACGCCTTTTTATCATTGCCTGATATAGCCAGGGCTTCCTGGGTCCTTGCTAATGCTTCCCCCAGGTTATTGGCGGCAATCAGCTCATCTGCTTCTTGCAGCAATTCGGAGATGCGGATATTGTCTTGTGGGAATCCTGTTGCGCATGCGAACAGAAACAGGAACATCAGGGATATTGATTTCTTCATAGGGATAACGGTATACATTTTTAAAATGCCGGGTAAAAATTTGATAATGAAATTAGTAAAACTTATGTTTCTATGCTATTACAAAAGCCAAAACATTTCAACAGGACCCGGTTTTCAGCGCATAACCGGTACATCTTGCGGTACACCGGGGATTTTGGTCACCGCGCCGGTGAATCTTTACTTTTTGACAAGGTTTTTAAAATCACTTTCTAGGAAACCATCCGGATCTTTATCACTGATCTTATGATAATCAAAATAGTAAAAATTGGCATCAGCCGCTCCGATGATGATCTTATAACAACGGGCATCCACTTTGGTGCCCTCCGGTCCGACCTTATGCAGAAACACAATATCGGGATTTCTTTCTTCGATCGCCTGTTCAATCTCTTCTTTGGTGGCTATTTTGAATGGGTAGGGATATATCTTTTTTATACGGGCAGCTGAATTCACATTCTTTGAAAGTTCATTTTCAAGAATATACAGCGTTTTATCCCGGATGTCCCGGATGCTGTCATTATAATGCTTAAAAACATTAGCCGAGATAATTTCAGGATGCGCTTTGATAAGATTGGCGTGATTTTGCATAAACCTCAAAAGCACGGCCAGTTTGTAGACATAGTTATCTTCTTCAACATTGTAATAGGCAAGGGGTACGGCAACAATATCGGGCATTTCATTCATCCTGAAATAATCGCCCCCCAGTGAAAGGTGAAGGAAACGGTATGCCGCATCGGTTTTATCGTTTTCAAAGGTAACCTGGGCCAGGTAAATAAAGGAATACTGCGGATCTTTTCTTTTCTCTTCAAATTCACCGGAAGAAATAAAGTCATATTCCGTAATGGTCCATTCCTTTTCCATGATCTCCTTGATGATATAATTATACTCCAGCATAGGATTGTCTTCCAGCACAACCAGGGTTTTGGTTGTATAGAAAGCATCAACATCCTCGCGCGAGGGAACATATTGCTGGGAAAATGATATTCCGCCCAGCACTATAAAAATGAAACCTGACAAGATCCTCTTCATAATAAATAGATGTTAATTTTTTGTAAAATATAAGGGATTCCTCTCATTGAATTTTCTGATATATAAAAACTTAAGTTGCTTCTGTTTTTTGTTCCTCAGGGCGGTAAATTCATCATGCAGTTCCGGGTCGGACATTAAAAGCACTTCAATGCTTTCAACGCTGTATTCCATGATGCGGCCCGTTTTAAAATCCAGGACATACTGCCGCATTTCAGTGGAAGTATAATTGCCGGGCGACGTTCCGTAAGGATTATAATAATTATAATAGCCGCCGTAGTAGGGATAGGAATAAGGACTACCGTAACTGGGATTATAGGTGGTAAGATTGGCCACAAAGTGACAGATGCTTCCGATAATGGTTATCCGGTAATATCCATCATTAAGGCCAATATATAAAACTCCGTTTCGTGCATAGCCCCATATGTTTTTGACCGGTATTTCTTCTTTTACTCCCAGGTCGTTAAAGAAGTATATCTTTTTGTTTTCCAGTAATCTGTCAAAGAAATCCGGATCATCGTAGGCGATGGAGGTAACGATCCTTGATTTTGCAACAGGCCTGTTCTGCTTAACTTGCTCAAAACTCAGAAATACGCCTTCGTTGAATTTAAAATCAGGCGAATACTTTACCCTGTTGGCAGTATCCTGCTGTCCCGGAAGGGGTGACAAGGCAAAGATCAAAAACCACAATGCTATGCTGCTTGCTTTCTTCATGCCGGTGTAAATAACTTAACCATTAACAAATTTATCCATTATTTTATTATGCGGGCATCATTTTTTTTTCATAATGTTTTTATCCCTTTCTGAATGAATGACAATATTTATTATATTTATAATTCTTTAGAAGCACGCATTTCTCCTTACAAATGGAAATATTAACGAAGCTATTAAACCGGTTCTCGGGCAAGCTTGAGCAACATGCTGATCTTCAGATAATCAATAAGACAGTCATTGTTTTTGCTTTAAGCCTGATCAGTTTTATCGCTTTCCTGGCCTTTGGTGCCATACTTCTTTTTAAGGACGTTTCCATATTTTCAATCATATTACTGATTGCCGCCTTACTTTCTCTTGGCAATGCAATATTGCTGGCCTATACCCGGAGATACCGCCTGTGTGGTTTGCTGATCTCCGGTATGATCGGACTGATATTCCTGGGTATGCTTTTTGTGGGTCGGGACAATACCCTGGAGATATTCTGGATTGTATTGTTCCCCTTGATAATTATCCCCGTTTACGGCCTGAAAAGGGGACAATTGGCAACCTTAATCTACCTCCTGATGATGGCCGGGGTCATTGTATTGCATAATTATTATGACCTTGCCCCGGCATACAGCCTAAGCTTTACGGTTGGCCTTATCAGCGGTTACATTATTGTGTACCTGCTTATATTTTTGTATGAATATATTGATGATTACAGCCGTCAGCAGCTTGAGAAATCCATCCTGGACAGCCGCAACGACAGCCGTCAGAAAGACGATTTTATATCAAAGCTTTCCCACCAGATCAGAACCCCGCTGAATAACCTTACCGTAGTTTCAAACCTCATCAACAAGTCCAAACTGGATCCCGATCTCAGGGATATGTTTGAGACCATTATTGCCTCAACCAACAACCTGATCAATGTTGTCAACAATATCGTTAAAGTCTCTGAGGTCAAAATTGAGAAGGAGCTGAGTGCCCAGGTCAGTTTTGATCTGTTTTCCACCATCAATAATACCCTTAAGCTGTTCCGTGATCAGAACAGGGAAAGGATCGGGATTGAGCTGAATATTTCAAAAAACATCAGAAGTTATTTTATCGGTGATCCCATCCGGATCAAGCAAATCTTTTTAAATATCATTGAAAACATCATTAAATCGGAAACCAAGGCAAATATTACGATCATCATTGATGTCGACCAGGTCAGGGAAAGTGAATTGGTTTCCGAACTCGAATTTGCCCTCAAATGTCCTTCCCTTAAGATTGAACGGGATGAATTCGGCAATTTCTATGGCAAGCCTGATCCTTCTTCCATCGCAGAAGGCATGGATCAGCTGGATGAGTTTTTCCTGGATTTTACCATAGCCAGGAAAATTATTCAGTATTATAAAGGAGACCTCGATATTATCAGTGAAGATAATAAGACAATTCTACGTTTCACCATTGAATTAAAAAAGGACGCCAGGTTTGCCTCGCGCAAGGCAGAACCAGAAAAGGAAAGCAACAAGCTCATCCCCGGGAAACGCAAAATTGACCTTAACGACGCAAGCATTTTACTGGTTGAGGATAATGCGATCAACCAAAAGATCATCATTCTCAGCCTAAAAAATGCGGTTAAGAACATTGATATTGCCCATCATGGAAAGGAAGCCCTGGATAAATTCGGTACCAGCAAATACGATCTTATTCTCATGGACATCCAGATGCCGGTGATGAACGGTATTGTAGCCACAAAAAAGATCCGTGAGCTCGAATCAGCCACCAATTCCCATACGCCCATTATTGCCATAACTGCCAATGCTTTGTCTGGTGATAAGGAAACCTGTCTGGCTGCCGGTATGAATGATTATATCAGCAAGCCATTTCACGTGGATATCCTGGTACAGAAGATGAAGAACCTGCTTGAGGTGAATGAATAAAAGAACCAGGAACCAAGAACAAAGACATTTATAATTTATTACTGGCAACTTGAATTAACTACTTACATCTAACTACTAACTTCTAACTTCAAACTTCTCCTAAAAATCCACCTTAATCCCCATCACCATTACATCATCTACCTGTTCATGGTCTCCTTTCCATTCGCGCAGGCTTGTTTCCAGGATGTTTCGCTGGTCTTCCATGGGTAGCTGGTGGATATTGAGCAACAAATGCCTGAACCGGCGGTATTTGAACTTTTTGCCTTCAGGACCCCCAAACTGGTCGGCAAAGCCATCTGAAAATATATAGATCAGATCACCTTCCTGCAGCGGGATCATATGGTTTTTGAAAGTCTGGTCTTTGAAATTGGTTTCGTCAATGCCAATGGCAAACCTGTCGCCTTTGATCTCAGTGATCTTGTTGTCCCTGATAAGATATAACGGATTAAAGGCACCGGAAAACTCGAGTATCATATCATTGATATCGATAGCGCAGAAGGCAACATCCATGCCATCCCGGAGAACAACATTTTCCACGTCCCTGAAAATTTCATGAAAGTCTTCATTCAGCTTGTTTAAAATGTCGGAAGGTCTTGTCAGCCCCTCTATATTGGTGATTTTCCTGAATAGTTCAAAACCTATAATGGACATGAATGCACCCGGTACTCCGTGTCCGGTGCAATCGACTGCGGATATGAATATTTTGTTATAGAGTTTGTTTATCCAGTAAAAGTCACCGCTTACAATATCTTTGGGCAGATAAAAAAGGAAGGATTGCGGAAAATAGGATTTAAGCAGTTTTAAGGGCGGCAGCATGGCATTCTGAATCCTGCGGGCATAATTGATGCTGTCGGTAATGCTTTTGTTCTTTAACGTGAGTTCCTCCTTCTGGAGCATGATTTGACGGGCAATTTTTTCCCTTTCCTTGTATTCCCGGTTAGCCCTGATCAATTGTCTTGCCCAGTAACGGAACATAAGAATAAGGAGGGCCAGGGTAAGGGTGAAATAAATGGTGAAGGCAGGCCTGGACCTCCAGATGGGTACTTCAACCATAATGACGAGTTCATCAGGTTTGGAATTCCATTCGCCGTTGCTGGTTGACCCCATGACACTGAATTTATAATTGCCCTGGCTGAGTCCTCCCAGCACAATGCTATTGGACGTATACAGTTCAATAATTTCTGCTTCTTTCCCCTGCTGGGCAATGGAATAACGGTATTGATTTTTTTCAGGGCGGCTAAAATCAGTCATGGCAAACTCAATCTTCATGGCATAATTTCCGAAGGGTATGCTTATGGTATCGGGGATCTCGGTAAACTCACTGAATACTTTCCCTTTGTGCAGCAAGGTAACACCGGTAATGGATGTAGGGGGAGCACTGAGGGTTGTATATACCGAATCATTCTGAATAACCGTCAGTCCGTTCTTCCCGCCAAAATAGACTATTTTTCCCTTGTTTCCCGAGGAAGCGTTCAGATTGAATCCATAATTGTCGAGGCCGTCAATGAAGTCGAAGTGACGGAACGATTGCGTGGAAGGGCTATAATAAAAAATGCCAAGGCTGGTGGTCATCCACAGGCTATGGTATGGATCGGTTGTCACCGACATGACTTCGGCACTCAACAAGTCGGGGCTTGATAAAACTGCTGAAAAGGTATTCTTTAGGATATCAAACTGATAACATCCTTCTGAAGTCCCTATCCAGTAAGTGCCTTCACCTCCTTTGGCAATGGTATATACCTTTTTATGGCCGGTGTTCAGCAAATCCTTGTCATAGGGCGTAAGCCTGCTGAACTTGTTGTGCATGATATTGTACTGGATCAATCCGTTGTCGGTCCCCATCCAGAGGTTGTTGAGCGGATCCATGTCCATGGCATATATGACATCAAGGGTCAGGCTGTCCTGTCCCCGTTTCAGGCAACTGAGTGTTTTACAGGTCCTGTTGAGAAGATCGATATAGACCAGTCCATTATTGGTGCCAATCCAGAAATTATTCAGGCTGTCCTCTGCAATAGCCTGAATTTGCAGATTGTCGAAAACATTGCTGTAAGGAACGGGAAAGGATGCAAGAATGGATTCGAACTGTCGGCGGGAGGAATTGTACTGATCAATGGAATGGGGAGAGAGGACATAAAAATTGCCCAGTTTATCGGTATAGAATGATTGAATGGCATTCCCGGAAAGATGGCTGTTCACTCCAGCGCGGAATGAAAATGAACGGTTGCCGGAACGGTCAGTGACCGAAACGCCGGCATTCCGGTAACCCAACCAGAGCATCCCCCGGGCATCCTCAGATACGGCAGTAATGTCATTCTCCAGCAAATCGAAGCCGCTCGCGTCACCTGAAGTAACATTATGAATCTCCACGGGCGCTTTCCGTATCTTAATTATTCCGCGGCGCGTACCGATCCATAAAATGCCCTGCTGGTCACAAACAATAGAGGTCAGCTGTGTTCTGTAGGAAGGGTCGGGCAGTTGTATCCCCAGGTTCAGGAATTTACTGCTGAGATGATTGTAACCCACTATGCCATCAGCGGTTATGATAACAAGATTGCCCTGGTTATCTTCCCGGATACAACGTATTTCATTTCCGGGATGCCGGTGGGGAACCTTAACTGGGTAAAGCTTTTCAAAGGTAATATCCACCGGATCAAACCTGTTAAGGCCGCTGAGGGTGCCAATCCATAAATTCTCCTTGCTGTCAATGTACAGGTTTGTAACAAAATTGTCCGTCATGAGCACTCCGGTTTCCCTTCTTTCAGAGAATAATTCCGTAAATTTTTCGGCGTTCATGTTAAAAACAAGCATTCCGTTGCGGGTTCCGATCCAAAGGTTACCATGGTTGTCATCGGTCAGACAGGTGGGTATGTTTATGCTTTCATTCGGAATGGGATAAGAAGTGACAACAGATCCGGGAATAATTTTAAAAAGCCGGGAATCCGTTATAGCCCAGATGTTCTGATTAGCTGCCAGGTGAATATCTATAAAGGATTTTGCCGGCAGGTTTTCCGGATGGATCAGCTGGTTTGAGTATAATGTCATACCACCGGTTTTCCGGCTATACAATTCAATGCCGTTTTCCGTCAGGAGCCACAGATTATCATTATGGCTGTCTTTTTCAATCTTGATAATCTTTTTTGATCCTATTATGCCAGCTTTCCCGGGAGCATGGCCTACCCATTTAAACTGATAACCGTTGTACCGGTACAAACCATTTTCGGTACCGGTCCAGATAAAACCTTTTGAGTCGGTAACAAGAGAAGTAATGGTCGGGTTCAGCAATCCTTTGTCGAGCGACAATACTTCGGGCTTCAGGTATGGCTGGGAGAATAATATCCTGGTAATCAATAAACCAAGCAGCAATAATTTGATTCTGACTTTATTCATCCAGGATAACAAAGTTTCATGATTATTGAATTATCTAATTTAATTAACAATTGCTAAGTAGCAAAACCAAAACGGAAATAATTACAGGGTTTATGATCTTTTAACGCAGTTCTTTTGCATAAAAAAAAACTGTCAGACATTTTTCGAATGAGTCTGACAGTTCTGAAATGAAACGGACAGGTTTCAAAAACCAGCCAGGTCTTGTTTGACACTGGTTCAGAAACCGTAAATAGCCCTTTTCCCCAGTTCTTCCTCGATTCTGAGCAGCTGGTTATATTTGGCCATCCGGTCGGAGCGGCTGAGTGATCCTGTCTTGATCTGGCCGGAATTTGTAGCTACTGCGATATCGGCAATGGTAGCATCCTCAGTTTCACCCGAACGATGGGAAATAACGGTAGTATAGCTTGCTCTGTGCGCCATAGCAATGCAATCCAATGTTTCAGTAAGGCTTCCTATCTGGTTAACTTTAATCAGAATTGAGTTGGCACAGCCCATGTCTATACCCTTTTTCAGGAACTCAACATTGGTAACAAAGTTGTCATCCCCGACAAGCTGGATTTTTTTTCCGATTTTATCCGTCAGCAGTTTCCATCCATTCCAGTCGTGTTCAGACATACCGTCTTCAATTGAATCGATGGGGTATTTATTCATCAGTTTCGCAAGGTAATCGACCTGTTCTTTTGAGGTCAGGATGGCTCCCTTTTTACCTTCAAACTTGGCGTAATTATATTTCCCGTTTGCATAGAATTCGGAAGCAGCGCAATCAAGGGCTATGGCAACCTGTCCTCCGTCAGCTTTCCTGCCCGGTTTGTAACCTGCCCCTTCAATAGCTTTCAGGATGGATTCCAGCGCGTCTTCCGTTCCTTTCAGCGCGGGTGCGAATCCGCCTTCATCTCCCACGGCAGTGCTCAATCCGCGTTCTTTCAAAACCTTTTTCAGTGAATGAAAAATCTCGGCACCCATCCTTAGCCCTTCGTGGAAATTGGGGGCTCCGACCGGCCGTATCATAAATTCCTGGAAAGCGATAGGCGCATCAGAATGCGATCCGCCGTTGATGATGTTCATCATGGGGACAGGTACTACTTTGGCATTGGTACCTCCGATGTACCGGTATAGTGGCAGATCATGATAGGCTGCGGCAGCTTTTGCCACGGCCAGTGATACGCCAAGGATGGCATTTGCACCCAGTTTGCTCTTGGTTTTTGTACCGTCAAGTTCAATCATGGTGCGGTCGATGCCAACCTGGTCGAAAGCAATCATACCGGTGACTGCCTTGGCGATTTTTGTGTTGACATTATCAACTGCTTTAAGGACTCCTTTGCCAAGGTATCTTTTTTTATCTCCGTCCCGCAATTCAAGGGCTTCGTTCTCGCCGGTGGAAGCACCGGAGGGAACTGCGGCACGGCCTGTAAAGCCACTGGCAAGGGTAACTTCAACTTCAATAGTCGGATTTCCACGTGAATCAAGTATTTCACGTGCATGAACATTGGCAATTTGTCCCATAATGATGTTTATTATTAATTATTTTTCAAAATCAAAACTACTAATTTTCATTATAATTCAGCGATAACAGATTCTAAAATCCATCCATAACGGATAAATGGGTTTAAAAGGTTTGTACAGATCTTAAAACAAAAAAGGGATAAAGATGTTCGCATCTTTATCCCTGCAGGGGATATGATTTGTGGCTACCGCTTTATTCTTTGCTTTCCGGTTCAGTTTGATCGGTCGCTTCCGGTTGTTTGCCGGTTGCTTCCTCTTCAGCCGGTTTCGCCTTTGAAGCTTTTGTTTTTTCTTTTGCTTCAGCAGCATGAGCCGTACCGGCCTCGGTTTGTTTTTTCCTGGCTGTCCCTTTTCTGCCACGCCGGGTTGTCTTGCCTGCAGCGGTTTCCTTAGCCGTCAGCATGTTTTCGTTAAAGTCAACCAGTTCAATATAGCATAATTCAGCTGCGTCTCCAGGGCGGGTACCTATTTTCAGAATACGGGTATAGCCTCCGGGCCGGTCAGTAATTTTCGGGCTTACTTCCTTGAATAGTTCATGAACCGCCTTCTTATCTTTCAGGCTTGAAAATACGCTTCTTCTGGAATGTGTTGAATCCTCCTTTGATTTTG
>Ga0105099_10001116_pt1 | contig 17263 bp, 16 predicted proteins | sample PPLLak3cmMay2015_2_FD_79138 | JGI IMG/M metagenome (GOLD analysis project Ga0105099, IMG submission 79138) | Freshwater sediment microbial communities from Prairie Pothole Lake near Jamestown, North Dakota, USA - PPLs Lake P8 Core (1) Depth... | ecosystem: Environmental > Aquatic > Freshwater >... | reverse complement strand
CTTATACTCGTGATACAGGTTGCAGAGGCATGTGGCCAGCTTGCCGCTTCCCGGCCCCGGACCTGTGACAATTACAATCGGTTTTTTTGTTTGTATATACTCATTTGCCCCGTACCCGAGGTCGCTCACAATGAGTTCAACATCAGCAGGATATCCTTTTGTAGGATAATGAATATACACCTTGATGCCTCTCATTTCAAGCTTGTTTTTGAAGGCCCTTGCCGGAGGCTGATCCTCGTACCGGGTTATGACAACCGCTGTGATATCTATTCCCCACTCCCTGAAATCATCAATGGACTTCAGAACATCCACGTCGTAAGTTATCCCGAAATCGGCCCTTACCTTTTTCCTTTCAATGGCGCCTGCATGAATACAGAGTATCACATCGATTTTATCCCTGAGCATCTGAAGAAGACGCATCTTGACGTTTGGATCGAATCCGGGAAGGACCCTGGCTGCATGGTAGTCGTAGAATATTTTGCCGCCGAATTCCAGGTAGAGCTTATGATTGAAACGGTTCACCCTTTCAAGGATGGAGGCTGTCTGTTCCTCAAGGTATTTCTCATTGTCAAATCCTATAGCGCCGTTATTTACCATGCTAACTTATGGGGATCCGTTTTAAAGTACCAATATTAGTAATTATTTCACTTCACCGGTTCATCGGGATAAAGTTCGTAAGTGAATCCCTTCTCTGATGCTTTCATGACAAGGACTTTCATGACGATAAGGTTTGACAAAATAGCTTCAGCCCTGTGCGCTGATATCTTTGTCATCTTCCTGAACCGTGATATGGTAACCGATCCGTTCTGTTTCAGGTAGTCAAGCAGATAGTTCTCAACCTTGCCGAATTTTACAAGTATACCCTTGCCTTTCTCCTCTTTCCTCCATACCTGAAGCAGCACCCTGTTCGCTGCAAGGTTCTGATCGCCATGCCTGAAGCATGCCAACCATCTTCCGCTTTCATCCTTTGACTGGTAGGGTCTCTTATCACCTTTTGCCACATCAACCTCCACGATCGTCTTTCCTCCGGTCGTATGCTGCCTGATCCTGAATTCCGGCTCAGGCCGGCAGAAAAGATGAGCGGCAGTATCGACCATGTAGATTTCCTCATCTGACTCTATCCCTGCAATGCTTCCATTATCCCTGACGCCTATCAGTATTTTGCCTCCGTCGCTGTTGGCAAAGGCAGCCAGTGTCCTGGCTATTTTACGGCTGTCGGAGATGCAGAACTTGAAATCGAGCTTCTGTCCTTCTCCCTCTTCTATCAGCTTCCGCAGATAAGTATTCATTCTCCCTGAAAAGGTTAAGCGTCATTTGTTCATTTGATCTGACAACCCCCTTCCCAACCTTCCCCCAAGGGGGCAGGAGAAGAAAAATCCTTTCCCCCTTGGGGGAAATAAGAAAGGGGGTTTCTTCTTTCTTAACTGAAATATTCCAGATACTCCTCCTGCCCGTAAGCATTGCACAGTCCCCTGAACTCTTCAAGCAGCTGGGAAGTAAAAGGCACTCCTTTATCTTTCCTTTCCAGCCAGGTGTAGTATTCTTTTTCACCGGCTGTCCATATCCTCTCTTCTCCGGGCATCTTTTTTGAAGCTCTCAGCTCCCGGCAAATATCTCCCGTGGTATTTTTGAAGTCAGCCGGATCGGTGAAAGCGTTTATGTCGATCGCAATGAAGAAATGTCCCAGAGGATAAGGTGCCTTTTTGCCATCTTTAACTCCCATGAGCATTTTCATAAAGGCTCCCTGCTGAAGGGCTGCCGATAATATTTCAACCACAGTTGCATAACCGTAACCCTTGTAACCTGCAGTCTCCTCTCCTATCCCGCCGAGAGGAGTGAGTGCCGCCCTTCCGGCGATCAGATCATCGAGTACTTCGCGTGAGTTTGTCTTGCTGCCTCCATTCTCATCTATCACCCATCCCTTCGGCAGCTCTTTCCCCAGGCGTGCATAGAGCTCAACCTTTCCTCTCTGGGTTATTGATGTTGCGCAATCAAGAAGGAAAGGAAACGGCTCATCGGTTGGCATTCCGAATGTAAGAGGATTTGTTCCGAGCATATTCTCTACCCCGAAGGTCGGTGCGATTGACGGACGTGCATTGGTCCCGGTTATCCCGATCATGTTCTCCCTCACTGCCATCAGTGCATAATAACCTGCAATTCCGTAATGTGTTGAATTGCGCACAGCCACCATGCCCATCCCGAATTCCCTTGCCTTATTAATGGCAAGCGCCATTGCCCGACGGGAGATGACATGTCCCATTCCGTTGTGCCCGTCGACAACAGCCGTCGTCGGACCCTCCCTGACAATTTCGTACCTGGTCACAGGATTCAGAATTCCATCCCTGATACGATCGAGATAGATAGGCTTAAGCCGGTTAACGCCGTGTGAGTCGATCCCGAACTTGTCGGCCTGCAACAGAACATCGGCTACGATCTTTGCGTCATCATCAGGTATCCCTGCCCTGACCATCACCCTGATAATTAACTCCTCAATAACCTCAAAAGCAACGAATTTCTGGTCCATAATTTGTCTGTTTTAGACGTAAATATATAGAAATAAGAATCCGGTTATCAGGGAGTTGAGAAGTTGTTCAAAAGAAGGCGTCAGGCAAAAGGCAAAAGGCTTCAGCACTATTCAACCTGATTTTTCGAACGTACTAATCTCTGATTTTAAGTAAACATATGCATAATTATTGTATCTGATTGTTTAACTGATTTATACAACAAGGTGTTAATTTCCCATATTTTCGAATAATATTCCCGGGTGTATGTTTTGTTTCAAAATAATTTCTATATTCACGTCCGGAAAATCGGAATATTAACCAAAAACCTTCTCTTTATGTTACTTCATCAGCAATTTGTCAGGGTAGCGAAAAAGCAAGGCAAGAAGATTGCCATTATCGACAAGACTACCGGTAAAAGTGTTGATTACTCAAAGGCACTGATCGCATCTCTCATCCTGAAGTCGAAATTCAGCAAATACGACAAGGGATTCATCGGCATAATGATCCCCACATCTGCAGGCTGTGCACTCGCTTCAGCAGCAGCACTTATCAGCGGGAGGATCCCGGTGATGATAAACTACTCAACAGGAGCAGAGGTCAACGCAAGGTATGCTCAGAAGAAATGCGGATTCAAAACCATAATAGCATCCAAAGCACTTCTCGATAAAATAGGATGCCCCGTAATTGAAGGTATGGTTATGATCGAGGACATAATGCAAAGCGTTACAACAGGCGACAAGCTTAAAGCAGCCATGAAATCACTCCTTCCTGCCGGCCTGCTGCTAAACCTTATCCATAAAGGAAATGAAGACGATACTGCTGTCATGCTCTTCACCAGCGGGAGCGAGAAAGATCCGAAGGCAGTACCGCTGTCACATAAAAATATTGCATCAAATATTGACGCATTCAGCGATTATGCAAGAATAACCTCCGAGGACAAGCTTCTCGCAAATCTTGTTTTCTTCCACGTATTCGGACTGACTGTGAACCTTTGGGTACCATTCTATCATGGGATGACATCAGTTACTTATGCCAATCCGCTTGATTTCCAGACTATCAGTAAAATAGCACACGATGAACAACCCACCCTCATGGTTGGGACACCAAGTTTCTTCTGGGGATATCTGCAGAAATCCGATCCGGGCGATTTTAAGACACTCAGGCTGATGATCGCAGGAGCTGACAAGTGTCCTGATGCATTGAGGGCAGGCTATAAGGAGAAACATGGTGTTACACTTCTTGAAGGCTACGGGGCTACAGAGACATCACCTGTAATTTCTGTCAATACTCTCGAATTCAACAGGCCCGGAAGTACCGGGAAAGTGCTTCCGAACATAAAGGTAAGGATAGAGAATTTTGAGACCGGGGAAGATTGTGCAACCGGCGAAACAGGAAAGGTTATGGTCAAGGGACCATCGGTGATGAACGGATATTACAACGATCCGGAGCAGACTAATGAGGTGCTTAAAGAGGGCTGGTACAATACCGGCGACATGGGCTACCTTGATGCCGACGGATATCTCTGGCACGCCGGAAGGTTCAGGAGATTCACAAAAGTGGGCGGCGAGATGGTATCGCTTGTAAAGGTTGAGAATGTGCTTGAGAAATATATCCCGCAGGGAGCATCATGCTGCGTGGTCGAAATCATGGAGGAGAAGAAGGGATCAGTCATAGTGGCTACCGTCTCTCAGGAGGTGAATAAGACGGAGATCCTCAGGAAAATGATGAACGACCTTCCAGGCATAGCGCTTCCAAGGCAATTTATCACCATAGAACAGCTTCCGATGATGGGCACGGGGAAGATCGACTTCCGTACTGTCACCAAAATGGTGCAGGAGATTATGAAATCAGGTCTGCAGGATTGAAATAAAGAGACGTTTGAAAAGTCAATTGTCTTTAATGCACCTGACGGATATCCCTTCATAGAGACCTTTAGTTGCCCGGTTTATCTGAGATGAATTGTAATCAAGTTGTCTTATCCAGGCATAATCGCCTCTTATTGATGATGACCATAACCTGGTTGCCGTCCCGAGGTTTTTAAAATATCCGGCTCCATCACGCCATCCGGAGGGCAGGGCTGTGAATCCGCTTTCATTGTCAGCGCCTGTGTTAGGGCTCTGCCAGGGCTGAGAACCATTATGCTTAAGATTGCCTCCTTCATCAGTGCCTCGCCAGCCTTCCAGATCTGCATCAGTGCCGCTCATACCCAGGAATATCTCGAGCTGTTTCCACTCATCGTCTGAAGGAAGATGCCACCCGTCCGGACATACACCCTGGATCATGCCTGGTTTTATCTCTTCCCGTGAATCGATGTCCATGGCTGACGGCCACGTATAGAGAGCCCCGTAAGCGGCGCCGATCGCACCATAGTTGTCGTACCAGCAATATGCACGGGTATACATCGCAAAGTTGTACCATGTGAGCCGTTCCTCCACCCTGGGTATGCTCCTGCCGTCAGAGTAACGGAGCGCTTTCAGGTTCTCAGCCATCCACACCTGGCTGCCAATGGTGACTATGTGATAAATATTCTGATCAATGTCAAGCAGTTTTGGAACAAGGACCTCAGGAGTGATAAACGTTCTTTCCTCACCATACACAGTTTCTGATCCGGCTGTTGCAAAAGCCCTGACATAATAGGTGGTATTTGCCAGAACATCAAATTCCGTGTAGCTGAAGCTTCCGTCGGAGCTTCTTGCACCCAGGCAGATTGAGTTTTCATCCCTTACAGGATTCATGGAGACACCCCGGCAGAAACCATGCTCCATTATGGTTTCAGAACCAGTGCCTGTGACTGAACCGTTAAAAACATAAATCCCCTCTGAAAAGATAGTAATATCATCTGTCGTTACAACAAGGGGCTTTTCAGTGTTCCTTTCGCATGCGGTCAAAAGAATAAGAACCAATGAAACATAAAAATATATCTTCCGGTTATGTGAGTCCATATGAAAATCTCCCCTGAGCATAGACCCTTATCCTGCCATTTTACCCTAAGTAAATTGAAAAGGGTTGAAGGAAGCTGAATGGATTTCGATGGCGCGTTCACGATAGCTATCGGGATGTAATCCGTGCCTTTGCGCTTTTATTTCCCTACATCATACACGAATATCTTATCATCATGCCTGATATACAGCCTCTTGTTGCATACCACCGGATGTGCCCAGTAATTGCCCTTGCCGCCTGAGGGCAGACTGAATGAGCCTGCAGCCTCATATTTCTCAGGTGATGCCTTAAGCAGTTTCAGCGTGCCCCTCTGATCCAGGGCATAGAGCATACCGTCGGCGAAGGTAATTGTTCCCTCATCGCTGGTTGAACGCCATTTCTGTTCGCCGGTCATATAATCAATGCAGTACCAGCCCCTCTGCCTGCTGCCTGATCCGAACACATAACCATCATGATAAACCACACCGCCGTGATTATTGTCCATTATTGCCGCATCCCATATCTTCTCAGGACGGAGCTCATTCCCGTTGACATTCAGCTTATAAAGCATGCATCCGAGCCCGTACCCTGTTGAAATGAATATGTTGTTTCCTCTCACTATTACATTATTTATATTAAGTGACTGCTGGTTCACCACATCCACTTTCCAGAGAAGCTTTCCTGTTGCAGCATCAGCTCCATAGTAACATGTTGAGCTCCCTCCTGTCACCTGGCGGATCCCGCTGATCTCCGCCACTAAAGGAGAGGTATAACCTTCAGCTCCGGGTATCTGTGTATTGGCCCAGATCAGTTTCCCCGTGTTCTTGTTAAGACAAACCTGGTGCCCTTTTTTGCCGGCCGGTCTTACATAAAGTCTGTTTCCGTCTACAAGCACTGATTCGGCATACCCGTATTCGGTAGGAGGAGCATCATATTCCTTTACCAGGTCAACCTGCCATATCTCTTTTCCTGTCTTTGCATCGAGTGAAACCAATAATCCCATTTCGCCGAGGAAGTAGATCACCCCGTTATCATATGTCGGGGTGCTCCTGGGACCGGTATATGAGGCTGCCCAGGATGCAGTGGTCGACCATGCTCTGCCAATCGCTTTCTTCCAGAGAAGTTTTCCCTTCATGTCGAATGCATATACAAAAGGCTGTTGATTCACCGAACCTGCCGTGAATATCATTCCTCCGGCTATTGATACCGAGCTGTATCCTTCTCCGATCCCTGATAATGTCTGAATAAGCTTCGGTCCCTCAGCGGGCCATGTCTTCAGAAGGCCGGTCTCAGGCGACCTGTTTGTACGGTCAGGGCCATGGAAAGAGGGCCATTCATAAGTTGTCTGGGCTGTCGCATCACATCCGGCAAATAATGCGAAAATGCTCATAACAAGCAACCTATTGTAGTTCTTTTTTATTCTTATTGTCATCATTTTCATAAATATCTGTTTTAAAAGAGCCGCCAAAATAATCATTTATGTCTAAAGTGCAAATTCAGAACATTACTGTATATTGCTTGTTTATAAGTATTATGAAATCACTTTACAAAATATACCATCCTGAGGTTTTTCAGGGGTCGCTTGCGAAGAAGAACTACTTTGAGGGATGGTACTTCAAGCATGTCTCTGCTGATTTCTCGGGAGCATTTGCAGTAATTCCGGGAGTATCACTCTCTGACGATGCGCATTCATTCATTCAGTTCATTGATGGTAATACCGGCAAAACCTCATATTTCAGATACCCGCTGAATGATTTTTCCTTCAGCACAAAAAAACTTGAAGTATCTCCCGGAAGATCCTTCTTTTCAGAAAATGAGATAAGGCTCGATCTCGAGAACCAGGATTTCAGGATAACCGGGAAAATGATTTATAATAATATTACACGGATTCCCAAACGGATACTGAGGCCGGGGATAATGGGCTGGTATTCGTTCATCCCGAGTATGGAGTGCAATCACGGGGTTGTTTCTGCAGGCCACGCTGTTGAAGGCAGCATAACGGTGAACGGACTGGTTTCGGATTTCAGCGGCGGCAGAGGTTATATCGAGAAGGACTGGGGTACATCCTTCCCGGAATCATGGATATGGATGCAGTGCAACACCTTCAGGCGGGAAGATATCTCGGTGATGATCTCTGTAGCAAAGATACCCTGGATGGGAAGCTGGTTCATGGGATTCATTTCATTTATCTGCATAGAAGGGAAAGTGATTGTCCTGGCCACATACAACGGGGCAAAGATCAGCAGGATAACGAAGATAGATGATATCCATACTGAAGTTGTGATCAGAAAGGGCGGCCTGACACTTACCGCAGTTACCGAAAAGAAGGGGGCGGGAACGCTGAGGGCACCGGCAAAAGGGTTAATGGAAAGCATCATTAAAGAGAGCCTCAACTCTGAGGTAATGGTGGAACTGAAGAATGGAAACAACATTCTTTTTTCAGGAAAAGGCATCAGAGCAGGTTACGAAGAGACCGAAAAGATCTTTTCTTATTTCACCTGAAAAACAAACAAAAACGACCTCTATTGCTTTACCAGCTCCACCCTCCTGTTAAGTGCTTTCCCCTGCTCTGTGTCATTACTGGCAACCGGGGCAGTTGGACCGTCGCCATACGCTTTTAAGCTTGCAGCATTGACGCCATGCTGAGAAACCAGGGCAATAACAACCTCTGTGGCTCTGTCCATCGAAAGTTTCAGATTCGCATCGAAAGTCCCGGTGTTATCCGTATGGCCTACAACATATAGCTTAAGAGCCTGATCGGCTTTCATCAGCTTAGCGATTTCCTGTAAAGTTGGTACGGATTCCGGTTTCAAAGTTGACTTCCCTGAGTCAAAATAGATGCCATATACCGCAACCTTGCCTGTCTCTTTTATGCTTTTCGCCATGCTGCTGGCATCAGCAACCACATCCTGCTCCATCGCCTCTTTCTCAATGATGTTGATATTGTATGTATTGCCTGCAGCATATACATACGCCCATGTTTCCTTCCCGTCTTTGACCAGTTTCAAAGTCACGTTCAGGGCACCGCCGTCTTCCCATTCATAGACAAGCTGTCCGCCGACTTTCTTAATTGCATTTGTATAATTTCTTATAATCTGCAGTGCGCTGGGTTGCTGTACATTGTCCTTGAGCCAGTAAACAATGAATATGGAATGTCCTTCAACAGCCTGCGTTTTATCCTGGCCTGCCGGGAATTCATATCTGTCGAACTGAAGATCATCATACCGGTAGATGTAAAAGCCGGGCATTCTTGTGAATAAAACGGGATCCCTGCTGTCTTCTGTATCATCCTGTGCGATCAGAGGCATAATGCCACTCAGCATCAATAGCAAAAAACCAATAAATTTTTTCATGATTATTGTTTTTATCAATATAAAGGTACGATAAAGAAATGAATTGGTCATGCAATCCCTCCTTCGCTAAAGCTTCGGAGGGCAAAGCGTGCAATCCTTCCGGAAGCTATGATAAAAATAAAGTTATGGACTTTTAACTCATTTCCCCTTCACATCCTTCCTTATTATATTGCTGAATCTCGTTGTGGATATATATCTGTCGGCAAGTAACTTTCGCTTATAAACGAGATTAAAGACTCCGTACGCTGAAGGGGCTTCCTGTGCCTGGAAAGCAGTTTTGATTTCAATGATGTCAACATCCAGCTTCTCCTTCTTCAGAACAGGTTTCACCTCATCAATGAATCTTGTCACCCAGGGGCATTGTCCTGAATAGATCATGGTCAGGTTATTATACCTGGCTTCACCGGCATCAACTTTAAATGAGGGCAGAGGAGCTTTCCTGGATTGTTTAACCACCAGCTGCTCCTTTCCTGACTCTGATACTATTTCATACCCGTTTTTAAGAAAGATCTCCTTTTTACACATGAACGATTTATCGCTTGTCACGACCGCCACACCATTCATGCCTGAGGCTTCCTTTTCAACTTCTTTGATAAGGAGGCTTCCCAGACCCTGGTTCTGGTTCTGCTTCCCGTAAGTCCAGATACAGTGGATGAACATATACCCTTCTGCCTCAACCGGGCGCCAGCAGAATTTCCCGGGAACATATTCAACGAATCCGATCGATTTGTCCATATCGCCGGTATAAAGAAGCTTTATCCGCACACCTTCCTTATAATGCTCCCTGTACCATTCAACCTTTTTGTTGCATCTGGCATTTTCGCGTTTAATAAAGCATACTGCCTGAGGATGATCCTTTATGTTCTCAGGAGTGACTTCGACTATTTTATATTTAAGATCCATATTCCCGGAGTTTACATAGGGTGAATTATTTCATGGACTAATTTACCATTACGCCGTTTCGCCATAACACCTTCGTCAGGGCTTTGGTGTGCCGTTACGCCGTTGTGCCGTTGAGCCTATTCTCTTATCCTCTCATCAAGCCAGTGAATGATATTGAGCAGGAATTTATAGTTTTCCTCAGCAAAATCAGAGTTCATTCCCATCCTTGTCTGTGAGGGACCTCCGAGCTGGGCAGTGAACATCGCCGCCTCACCCGACATTACCACACGTCCTTTGCCGTATCGCATGTATGCCCCCTGCGACCAGCTGTTTATCGGAGTTTTTTTTGTTGACGCATCAAAGATCCAGGTAGTATCAGGCTCGTAGAGGAAGTATCTCTCATCAAACCTGAGGACATTCCTTGCTTCTTCAGGTATCTGAAACGCCTGCCCGGTGAAAGTAACTGCCTTGCTTATCGTTTCATTGGAGTTTCTTCCGTTGGTTAATGGAGATGGCAGCAGGCTCCCGTATTTGCGGTAGAAGAAAGCTTGTCCCTGTGTTGTTGTGTCAATTGCGAAGCCGTTCGTGAACCTGAATCCGAATGCGGCTGCCAGACCGGCAGCTGCGCCTCCGAAAGGCATATGGTCGGCGATGAGGAAAAGCGATCCGCCGTTTTCAACCCATTTTCTTACAGTTTCGATCTCTCTGTCAGTAAATGCTGATGGAGTGGGCAGATACCAGTTTACAACATTGATCTTGTTCAGGGCATTCGCGACGACAAGTAATTTAAACTCTTTTAGCTTTGACATCCTGAATTTTCCTGAATATCCCGTAACAACATACCCGTCGCTCCTGAGCAGCCTGGCAAAGGGAAGGTACCTTCCGTCAGCAGTGTGAAAGTTATTATGGCCTTCATCAATTGCCACCACAGGACCTTTCCCTTCCGGATATTCAGTCCTTATTATCAGGGGGTTATAGGTAGTATCAGCTACCTGCTGCGAAAACAGGCCGGCAGAGATCAGAGTGCAAAACAATAATCCAAATAATAACCTTCGTCTCATGGCAGATAACAATACGTTACATTACTTATTATCAACCTTAAAGTTAAGCAATAAATTACACTCTCATATTCCCCCCTTTCCTTCGTCCTCCGAAGCTCCAGAGAAGGAGTATCTCCCCCTCCTTCTTCGCACCGCCGTACCATAAAATAATTGATTCCCGGAATATTTCGTAATTTTATTATGAAGTTTAAATATAAAAGCAAAACATGAATGAGTATTTAAGGAATTTTAAAAAAGGATATATCATGAAGAAAAATCAACTAATAACATCATCAGTTATTGCTATGGTTATGATCTCAACTATAGTTCTGTACACAAATTGTAAAGGCCGGGCTGATAAGACAGGATCTGTCCCGACAGAGACTGATGCAAAAATAACAACAGATGAAAAAGCAGAACAGCCTGCTGTAGTTAAACAGGAGCAGGGTTTATATCCCATGATCGCATGCGGTACTTCAACTACAATGTTGCTTAAGGAAGACGGAACGGTATGGGCGTGGGGCAATAATAGTTCAGGTGCATTGGGGAACGGCACAAATACAGACAGCAATTCACCGGTACAGGTATCAGGTCTTACCGGGGTTAAGGCAATATCGGCAGCAAGCGATTATAATATTGCTCTTCTGTCGGATGGAACCGTCTGGTCATGGGGGAGCAATGAATATGGCGGACTCGGAAACGGGACCAAAACGAATAGTAATGTCCCGGTACAGGCGGCAGGAGTTTCCGGAATAATTGCGATTGCAGGAGGATCGGACCATACCCTGGCTCTGAAAAACGATGGTACAGTCTGGATATGGGGTAACAATTCATTCGGGCAGATAGGAGACGGCACAAAAAACAATGAATACTCAAAAAACGATCCTGGGAATGATCAGCTTACCCCGGTTCAGGTACAGGGACTTGCGGGAGTACGGGCAATTGCAGCCTCAAGGGGTCACAACCTCGTTCTTAAAGCTGATGGAACAGTATGGAGCTGGGGTAGAAATGATCTCGGACAGCTTGGTGACGGGACAAAGGAGGAATGTTTTACCCCTGTCCAGGTGCATGACCCTGACGGCATAAATTTCCTTACTGACATTGAAATGATAGCTGCAGGGGGCTTCTATGGAGGCAACACTGCTGCAGTCAGGAAAGATGGTACGCTCTTCCTCTGGGGTGACAATTACAACGGGCAGCTGGGAGATGGCACAAATGAAGAAAGGCTTCTGCCTGGTGCAGTTCCCGGACTTGATAATATAAGGGCTGCTGGTGTGGGAGGGCAGCACATTATTGCCCTTAAGCATGATGGTACTGTATGGGCATGGGGATACAACAACGAATACCAGCTTGGATTCGGGTCAGGTGATGACCAGCTCAGACCTGTTCAGGTCCCGGAGCTTTCAGGAATAAGGTCGATATGTGCAGGAGGTACTCACAATGCAGCTGTCGGAAATGACGGAACTGTATGGATCTGGGGAGATGACTCCGGTGGCCAGCTCGGCGACGGAACAATGGCAACCCATCACCCTCAATACTGAAAAGTTATTAGTGCCTTCAAACCGACATACCGATTTCTATTATCTCTTTTTTTTGTAACTTGGTAGTTATTAAAACCCCTTGGAAATGGAACCATTTAAATTGTTGATCCTGGTTATTTTTTATGCATCAGCCAACCCGGCTGTTGCGCAAAGGGACAATCCATCATCGCAGGAACATGAACCCGGATGTGCCTGTGATCAGCCCGGGTTTATAGTCAGTCTGGGAGGGAAAATGAAGATTGATTATAAAGAGATGAATATCTGTAATATGCCCGACGGTTCGCTGCTGCTGCTGGACCGGAATACGGAAAAATACTATATAATAAGTGGAGGTATCACCAGTGGCCCGTTCGAATCAGGAGATCCCAAAATTATGGCATTTGATAATTGCTATATGGGCTCCACCAATCCTGAGGACCAGCTTTTAAGGTATAAAGGAATCCTCAGCAGACCGGGAGGCAAGTACCTGATTACATTTAAAGGTAAAACATATGGCCCTTTTGCTGAGATTTATGACTTTATCGTTTCCCTGTCGAAAGAAAAATTCGTTGTTCTTGCAGCAAAGCAGGAAGGCGAAATACCATCATTGGTTTCGAATATCCCCAATGCCGCTTTCGATATTAACAATGAAATGAATCTCGGGATGGATGGGTATATAAAATATGACGACATCGTGGTAGTGGGAGAAACAAGAATAACTGACCTCCAGGGGAAGACTATCTTTTCTGTTGATTCATTGATTTACTCAACAGAAGGGCTTTTTCTGAACCAGAACAATTCCCGTTATGCCTGGTATAATTACGGCACTCTTTCTTTCAGTGACGGGAGATCGTTTCCGGATTGTTTCAATCCTCATTTCGTAAAGACCGGCGGAACTGAATACATCGCATATATGTATTATTCACCGGTGAAAAATGCAATCATGCAATGTAAGGTTCCATTTTAACCATTGACAGTTCCGGGTTCCGGGAGTTATGAGAATAAGGTTCTGAATATGAGGAGAGGAAAAATAAATCAACTAAAAGGATCTTTAAGCAGAAGGGAATTCGCAAGAAAGAGTATCCTGATCCTCGCAGGTGCAGGTACAGCCGGAATCGTTGGTTATGGTCTTTTCAATACAAAAAAAATAAGGACCATAAACAACGTGCTGCGAATGGGACATTGTGCCCCCACTGTCATGCAAACCCTTCTCGGAATAAACGGCATTCAGAATCATGATATGGTAAAATATGCCGCAGGACTGGCAGGTGGGATAGCAGGATCGGAAATGGAGTGCGGAGTATTGACAGCTCCTCTGATTTATATGGGCTGCAGAAACAGCAACCTGACCGGAATTAATGAAAAACTTAATATCCTCATCCGGGCACAGTCATATATAAAAGAATTTAACTCATTCTATGGCACGACTATTTGCAACGACATTCAGCAAAGTGAATCATGCAAACATGTTATAATTAATTTCTATAAACCATATTCACGGGCGATTAAAAACCCTGTCCCCCTCTCTGACGAGGCAAAAGGAGCATATACTCTACTGCTTGAGACATTTGACGAAAAGAATTTTCATTGTGCCCATAATGTCCTGGGAAATCTCGGCAACAATTTTAATGTCACACAAGAACTTTATGACTCATCATGGCTTTTTATCGGAGGTATTGCCCTTTTAAACCGTACCTGCGGGGCGCTTGCTGCAGGTGCGATGGCATTAAGTTCTGCGACAGCAGAGATCGAGAATAGCTATTCCAGGGTTGCCAGGTTACACCGCTTATTAAAGAATAATGACAATACAGCCATGGATGAAGAGATGAATAACTTCAACCGGTCAATCAATCTGTGTGATGAACTGGGTTCCTGGTTCCGTAACACATACGGTTCCACAACCTGCCATCAGCTTTGCGGACTCAACTTCTCCGATATTAATGATGTAAAGAGCTTTATTTCAGGACCATGTATGGGATACTGTCGTAATGTGGCATCAGAGGTTGCAAGAAAGGTCAGTGATATGATATAAGAATCATGCTATCGTGCTTCGGCAGCAGAAGCCGTGGCGAAGACTGGCAATCGCACCTCTCCACCTAAGAGCCTTAGCACTATTTATATTATCAGATCTGCTAACCTTTGAGCCCTAAGTTGCTGATTTATTAAATTTTGATTTGTAAATTGCATAAAGAATTTAATAAGATCTCAAAATGAAGAGCATCACATATTATTACTACAGGGTGCTGAATCTCGGAATTGATGTAAATACTCCTTCTGAAAAAATCCTGAAGATTAAAATACTTAATGGCTTTGCTGCTATTGCCGCCTTTATAATGTTCGTTGCTACCCTGCTGGTCATATCCCTGAGTATTAAGGATATCGCTTTGACCGGGCCGCAGGGTACAGATGGCAAAGGACTTTTAACCGGCTTACTGAATACCAGATACAGTACTTTTATACTGTTCGATTTTGTAAGTACGCTTGTCTGCCTTGCTGTACTCTTACTTAACCATCTGAAAAAACACTCCGCTTCTGTCCTGCTGCTGTGTATCTTTTCAATTATTGTTGCAAGTCATTATTACTGGCTGAAGGGAAGTCTGGCTGCAATCTACTTTTTCATACCTATCCTGTTACCGGTGGTATTTTATGATAAGAAGAGCAGGTTTATTCCTTTTATTCTGGCCACCATTACTATTATGTATGCTCTCACATTCATCATGAACAGTAATGATCTGCTCTTCAGGATGCCCTCAATAAACACTTCCAGGCTTTTCGGCTATCTTATGAATTTCACCATAACCTTTCTTATCTTATTCTTTATTGCCTATCATTTCAAGAAAGAGAATCTCAGGAATGAGATGAAGCTCAGGAAAAAGAACCAGATCCTTGAGTCGCAGGCTGAGGAAATAACTGCACAGCGTGATGAGCTGATAAAGAACAAGGTGGAGATTGAGAGCAAAAATATCAATATCACCGACAGTATAAACTATGCCAAGAGTATACAGACAGCTCTGCTGCCAAGGCATGAGCTTCTAGATGAGATACTTCCCGACCATTTTATCCTGCTGAAACCAAGGGATATCGTAAGCGGCGATTTTTACTGGTTCACATATATTGAGAGCCTGTCGGTAATAGCCGCGGTTGACTGCACGGGTCATGGTGTACCGGGAGCTTTTATGAGCATGCTGGGTTCAGCCTTCCTGAATGAGATAGTAAACAAAGAGTACATGACGCATCCGGGAGTGATACTTCGCCGGCTGAGGAAGGAGGTTATCCGGTCGCTTCATCAGAAGGGAGAGGCAGGAGAGTCGAAAGACGGAATGGATATAGCATTATGCGTGATTGATAATGAGAACATGAAGATTCAGTTTGCGGGAGCAAATAATCCTCTTTACCTGGTTAGAAAGAAAGATAAAGAAGCGCCTGGCGATTTCATCAATTATGAATCGGACGGGCATGTGCTTTACGAGATCAAGGGTGACAGATTGCCGGTTTCTGCAGGCTATTCGATGGAAAACTACACAATGCATGAGATCAGTTTCCTTAAGGGCGACATGATCTATCTCTTCTCCGACGGGTATGCCGACCAGTTCGGTGGTCCGCAGGGAAAAAAGTACGGCTACCGGAACTTCAAGCAGCTCCTGCTGGAGAACAACACTGCGTCGCTTGATGTTCAGCATGCAAGGCTCGAAGCCCGCTTAAACGAATGGAAAGGAAATATCAGCCAGATCGACGATATTCTGGTGGTGGGAGTCAGATTATAAGCTGCAAAAGCCAAACCTGCATCACGAAAGAAATTTAAAAGTGCAACCATAATAATCAAATATGAAAAGGCTATCTCATTTATGCGTTATTGCCTCTTTATCTGCAGGTCTTGTGAATGGCCAGCAGCCTGATAAGGATACGTGGTATGATACTCCCGTCGCACCGATTGAGGATATCTACAGTGCTGTCTCAGCAAAACCCGGAGGATCAATCGACTGGGAAAGAGTAAGATCGATGTTCATTGATGAAGCAGTGGTTGTCCTCAGGACATCGAGAGATAAATCCACTCAGTTCACAGCTGACGGGTTCATCCAGGATTTTAAGAATTTCTACCAGGATCCAAGGGTGAAAGCCGGTGGTTTTGAGGAGAAGATACTCAGTATAAAGACGATGGTCTACCTGGATATTGCCTTTATTGCCACTGTATACTCCGCAGCCATCCCGGGAGATATGCGTCCTCCCACGCGCGGAGTTGATCTGTGGCTCCTGGGTAAGAAGGAGGGCCGCTGGAAAATCATCTCGGTGGTTAATGAAGTGATTCCTGCCGGTCAGGAGCTGCCCGATGATCCGGAATGGAAATTCTGAAAAAGAGTGTGGTTGTTCATGGATCCGGCACATCCCTCATGCCTGCCATATCTGACCATGGGACTTGTGGATTAATGTTTCTGAGATCTTCTGATATCCTTTTAGTTGCCTCACCGATTATTTCCAGCTGCCTCACCACGGCATCCTGGGTCATATAATTTTCTGAAAATAAATTGTAATCCTTTCCTTTAATATAGGATTCAATCTTTTCAATGCTTTGAAGAATATGTTCAATATAGATTTTGTCATCTTTCATTCGAAGATGATTTCAAGATCATTGTAAATGTACTTTTTGAGTCTTTCGTTTTTCAATGATGCTTCGGTAACAAGATCAACTTTCTTCCCGAGGATCAGAGAAAGTTCCCTTTCAATCTTAACAAGCTGAAGAAGCGATATCGTCTCCCTGAATCTTACAAGGATATCTATATCACTCGCAGGAGTATCTTCCTTCCTGGCAAAAGATCCAAAAATACCAATCCTTTCGGGTCTGAAAGGCATCAGATAGTTGATAATACTGGTATTTATATTATTGCGGTCCATTACAGTACAAAGATAAATTCTTTTTTAGAACTGCATGCTTTAAAACAGTTCTTAAACTATCTGTGCCAAAGCTCCCGCGACATAAATCCCTGAATTCCTGAGCTATCTTTCGCCAACCGCAAATCCGAAATCAGAAATCCAAAATCCGAAATAAT
>Ga0105099_10001115_pt1 | contig 17273 bp, 16 predicted proteins | sample PPLLak3cmMay2015_2_FD_79138 | JGI IMG/M metagenome (GOLD analysis project Ga0105099, IMG submission 79138) | Freshwater sediment microbial communities from Prairie Pothole Lake near Jamestown, North Dakota, USA - PPLs Lake P8 Core (1) Depth... | ecosystem: Environmental > Aquatic > Freshwater >... | reverse complement strand
TGTAATTGATTAGTACTACAATGTCAAGAATATTGACCGCATTATCATCATTCACATCACCGCAGTTCCAGATATCAATCGATCCGGCATTTGACCACGGCCCTTCCAGATCATATATATCTTTAAGCTTAACCATAATATCATATTGTCCGGGAACAGACCAACTATGCGACAATGCATTCGATTGCCCATAGTCAAACGGTCCCTGCCATTCGCTTATATCACCATCACCCCAATCCCACATATAATAAACCTGCTGGCGATTTGGATCGGTCCCAAGAGACGAGAACTCGCATGGTGTCCCAACTTCCGCCAGATTCGGACCGGCCGGAGTCGATGGAGTCCCGGGTGCAAAATTTTCATATTCATTATTGACAATATTTACAGTAATTCTAATCTGAGCCGAACCCAGCCATTCCATTGACACGGAAAGATCAAGGTCATGCACAGCAATAGCGCCGACCGTTTCAATCGAATCTTCATATAAAAATTCTCTGTCATCGCCACCGACAAAGGCCTTCTGACCGCCATCAAAATAACAGGTTGGATAATACATGAAATTGTACTTATTTATCATATAATCTTTATATGGTTGCATATTGCCGCCGGTGCCATAAATCGAATCGCAAACATGCGTCACATAAATGAAATTATATTCGGCACTGACTTCGATATTGTGGAGAGCACGCCCGGTGCTCGGACAGCCTGGTCACCATGTGGCCGCGTCTTCCTCGACAAATACGGTATGCGTATAATTGGCATCAGAATAGTTGCTGCCCGGGTTGCCCGATGTTGCCTGCGCCGAGGCATCGACATAATGGGCATTAAACATCAACGAGGATCCGCCCTGCACCGTAAACTCTTTCGGGTGGGCCTCAGCATTAAAAATTGCGGCCACCACTTTTATATTATCTTCGGTAATATCATCAAAGCCTGCCGCAGCGGCATCCCAATCAAAAGTCAGATTGAATGACTCGGAGATAAAAACATCGGCATCATAGGCATACCCTATTACTGCATTACCGAATGGTTTTGGCGGTCTTACTGGCAGCGTCTCACCGTTGTCCAGCCAGCGGCCGGTCGGTTCAGCCACATAAATAGTCAGACGACCCTGATAGTCGCCGCGAGCGAGCGCAATCGAGGGTGATTCAGCGGCCTTGCCGGACGTACCCGCCTGATCATTCAAGATCACGGGATCATTTTCACGCAGGCTAATCGCGCCTGAAGGAGGCGCCGAATGGACTGACGCCGCAAATATTAGCGCCAGAACAATAAGCGGCACCAACCGCCTCAACAATTGATGGTGCTCAATCATAAAATCTCCTTCTTGTTGCAGGTATTCAATAACATGAACATGTAATAAATTCTTCCCTTGCCGTATTAAAGCAGTACCATAATAATATACTATTACTATCTCTATTGTCAAGATATGACACTTCTGCCATCCCTTTATAGCAAATCCACAATCAGAATTGGCAGGTGAATCCGCCGGTAATGGAAACACTGGAGTAATCATATAGATTGAACATTGAATAGGTAGTCGTATTATTATTGGCAATTTCCACCAGTAATCTTGGCTTCAAAACCACTCCTGTATTAAGATATATCGGTCGCTCAATTATAAAATAAAGTCGGTTCTGCTCATCATGCCGTTTTTCAGCATAGTAGACTGGGTAGCTGTCTAATTCCATCGTCTTAAGAAATGTCTTTTTCCAATAGCCAAACCCGGCAGAAATAACAGCGCGAGGTATCAGGGTTGTCTTGAGATTTATCGTATATGACTGTCCTTCATAAATTCCTGCCCATGGTGATATAAAATTCAAGGCTGAACCCAAAACAACAGCATTATCACCATTAATAAATCTGCGATGATGAAAGGTAATATTCAGGCCAATCTTTGAGCCAATCGGTCGGGAAAAACGGGGCGATATATAAAAAGATCTAAGGCTCCCCTTGACATGATAATCAGCATAGGTCATTGGCGGGAACAAATTCATACGGCCTGTTGTATCTGGAATAAACGACAAATCAATATTGGAGTAACCCCCTTCAATATCAAGGCTATTATTGTTGAATACCGTGAAATTGGTCCCGGCAAAAATCTCATAACTATCCCGATCAGGTGTATCGGAATACAAATATGAGGTAGACGTCAGAAGTATTCCCGAGCGGCATGATAATGTCTGACCGAACCGATAGCCGATTGAGGTCATTAAATTGAAATTATTATTATCATATTCGTTATAATCATCTTGATAAGTTCGGCCGTTAAAACTGCCCGATAAATAAACCGATAGGCGAGAACTCTGTTTTGTCGGAATATATGTCAAACCAATCCCTTTTGACAAACTGCTGAGCTTATACCTTTTGCCGTAATAAGTATAATCCCCGAAAAATATGAATTCCACAGATGAAACCGGATAGAGCTTTAATTTGACCGATGTAGTCGTAAACTGATCTTCGATATCGGTAGAATCAGTCAGCAGATTATTGGTGTAACCGCTATTCAAACCGAATTCAAAGCCAATATCCAGGGGATTATAATATTCATATTTGCCAGCTTTTTCGGCCGCCAATACCGAAACGCCCGCCAAAATAATTATTACGGTGACAATATATTTTTTGGATATAAAAAACATTCTATTCTCCGGAATTATTATTCGACGCAGACGCCGCCCACGCAGGCATTATTCATTTTTCCGGAACCAATTCCATTTCCGGGATTGCTGCCAAATTTGGCATCAGATTCTCCCCGACATTGCTCAATCCCCCTTATCGAGAATTTTGCCAGATTGAATTGTTCCGACTTCGAAAAAGATTTAACGACACCCTGTTCAACGTTGGATTCGAATGAAACCAATTCAACACTGCTTTTATCTGATTGGTCACTAAATATTTTGGCTTCTAAAGCAGCGCTTTCAACTTTGTCGCCCCTGTCTTCGCCGGGGGTCGAATCATTGAAGCCATCGCCGTCAAGATCTATATAGACTTTTTCCTGATTTGAATTTTCTCCCGCTAAGATCAGCCAATTGTTGACAGGCAAAATGGTCAAAAAAACACTCATTGCACAATATAGCAGCATCTTTTTATTCATCATTTATCTCCCGACGTCAAAAATCCAATGCCTTGTTATTCCAATGTTTTGTATGGCTCACTTGAATAAAATACCATTTTTATCATATTTTAAAAGACATTTTTTTGAGAAAATTTTTAAATTTAAATTATTGCCGATGGATATTTATGTTATGAATAAAATCCAAATCTATCAAACCCATATCAGACTGAGTATGTGAAAAGCCGGCAGAATCGCCGGTAGAAGAAGTGACATCCGGTGATTTTGTGCGCATCGAATCTTATGTTTCATTCCAACCGGCCGGCACAAAATACTTATCAGACTAATGTTAATCCAAATTCTCCCTTTTTACAGTATGTTATAATTTTAAAAATGCCAGATTGCTTTAATAATCTGCTGGAAGACCAACGATATTAAAATCGAATTGCTAAGGTGGATTAAAATAGTAACAAAACAAACCCATTTTCCCTTGATGGATCGCCTATCACTCTGCCAAGAAATTGGTTTGACATAATATTCGACATATATTATTTTCCTGCGGGAAAATATGCATATTTTTAACCTGTGAGGCTTTGAAATTTAATTATGCCGAATCTATCAAATCGAGGCATTCAGATGCCGGAATCGCCGATCAGAAAATTGGCGCCGTACGCGGAAGCCGCCAAGTCGAAAGGCCGTATTGTTTATCATCTTAATATCGGTCAGCCCGATATTGAGACCCCTGAGATAGCATTATCCACAATCAGGAATAATAATCTGAAATTAATAGCTTATGGCCATTCCGCCGGATTTGAATCATACCGAAAAAAACTGGCCAAATATTATCAAAAGTATGATATCAATATAGATTTCAGTAATATTTTGATAACGACAGGCGGCTCAGAAGCAATTTGTTTCGCCTTTCTTAGCTGCCTTAATCCGGGTGATGAGGTGATTGTACCAGAGCCATTTTATGCCAATTATATAGGTTTTGCTGTCTCGACCGGCGTAATTATCAAACCGATTACCTCATATATTGAAAATGATTTTGCCCTGCCGCCAATTTCCGATTTTGAAAAGCTTGTCACACCTAAGACAAAGGCGATTTTAATCAACAATCCAAATAATCCGACCGGCTATCTTTATTCGAAAGATGAATTGTATGCTTTGCGCGATATTGTCAGAAAGCATAATTTATACCTTTTTGCCGATGAGGTCTATAAGGAGTTTTGCTATGATGGATTGAAATATATCTCGGTCATGCAATTGGAGGGAATTGAGGATAATGTCGTCATGCTCGATTCCATCTCCAAAAGGTATAGCGCTTGTGGAATGAGAGTCGGCGCTTTTATATCAAGAAATAAATCCATCGTAGGAACTGCTTTAAAATTTGGTCAGGCCCGCCTTTGTCCGCCTTCTTTTGGTCAAATTGCGGCGGAGGCCGCCATCGATACACCTGATTCCTATTTCAGCGATGTATTGAATGAATATGTTAAAAGACGCAATTTGCTGGTTAAAGAATTAAACAAGATTAAAGGCGTTCTTTGCCCAACTCCACATGGAGCCTTTTATGCGGCGGCAAGATTCCCGATTGACGATTCCAATAAATTTTGTCAGTGGCTCCTTGAGGAATTTGAATACAAAAATCAAACTGTCATGCTCTCCCCCATGACCGGGTTTTATTCCACCAAAGGATTAGGAAAGGATGAAGTCAGGATTGGCTATGTGCTGAATGTTGATGCCATATCAAATGCGCTTGAATGCATCAATGAAGCACTGAAGGTTTACCCGGGCAAAAAAACTTCATGAATCAACTCAATTATTACGCAGGCATAGATATTGGCGCCTCAAGCGTTAAGTATGGTTTGGTCGATTCAATGGGCCGAATCATCTATCGCAACCAAAAGCCGACCCACGTTGAAAAGGGGACAAAACCACTTCTTCATCTGGTAACCAATATTGCCGAAACTCTGCTTCTGAGGGCGGCCGAAGAGGAACTGCCGATAAGCTGGCTGGGCGTAGGAACGCCGGGAGTGGTTGATACCGACAGGGGTATGATAATTGGAGTCAGCCCAAATATTCCCGGGTGGGTCGGAACTGAACTGGGTTCACATCTGAAGGATCACCTGAACCTGCCGGTCTTCGTGGATAATGATGCCAATGCAATGGCCCTGGCCGAACTTCACTTTGGCGCCGGAAAGAGATTTGAAAATATTCTCTGTGTAACGGTTGGAACCGGTATTGGCGGAGCGGTTATAATAAATAGAAAGATTTGGCGAGGCAGTAATTTTTCGGCTGGTGAACTGGGTCATATCATTGTTGACTACAATGGAAAGGAATGCGGTTGCGGCAATATTGGATGTTTGGAGCAGTATTGCACTGCCCCGGCCATGCTAAGACTGGCGGCCCAACATTTGAAAAATGGCATGAGCGAGACAATGAACGAATTGCTATCCGGGAAAATTGAGTTTTTGAATATAAAAAAACTGTTTGCAGCCGCCAAAAAAGGCGATGAGATGGCGCTGTCAATTATCGAGGAATCAGCAAAAATTCTCGGAGCCGGCCTGTCAGGGGTCGTTAATCTGCTGAACCCCGAAGCAATAATTTTCGGCGGTGGTGTAATTGATGGTGGCGCCGGTTATATCGAAATAGTCGGCGCCGAAATTCGACGGAGGTCGTTTAAATCGGCCACCGGCAACCTCAGATTTATCAAGGCTGAATTGGGTAATGACGCCGGTTTTATTGGCGCCGGGATTTTGGGAGAGAATAATCTTTAAGAATTCAGGGGCATTTATGGAAAAAGAATTAGTTTCTGAAAGCAGCGAACCGGTTCCCCTTCAAATAAGAATAATCGGATGGTTCGGGATTATTTTGGGTTCAATGTATCTTATTTATTCGATTGTAAATATTATCCTTTCTTTTCTCGATCGGACTCAGGGGGACTTCTTGAACAATTTCCTTATTTTAATCTACGGGATTCCCATAGTAGCTTTTAGCGCCGGATTTCTCAATAGACAAAAATGGGGTTGGATAGGTTTTACTCTGATTCTGGCGATAATCATTGTTTTGTCAATCATCGGAAATAAAGATTTATATGGCATCATTCTTGGTCTTCTCTCGGCGACCGCCCTTGTATGGATTTTGACGCCATCAATCAGAAAACAATATTTCCCTTCCTAAAAATTCATTGACATCGGCCGAAATATAAATATCTTGCCGAAGATAAAAAGCAGGACTTATGGCGCCCTAGCTCAGTTGGTAGAGCAACGGACTGAAAATCCGTGTGTCCGCAGTTCAATTCTGCGGGGCGCCATTTTTTCATAATATACCTTATCCGAATGTTATCAGAAATACGCCCGCCACGGCCAGAATAATACTGATACTCTTTATCAAATTTAATGGCTCTTTCAGGATAATTGCCGCAAAAATGAATATGAAAATGTTGCTGGTTTGATTTAAGGCCGCTGCGGTGGAGGCCTGAGTATATTTCATTCCGCCAAGCCAGAGAACCATAGAGACATATGCCCCAAGGAAAGAACCCAGCAATGTATTTATCCAGCCGATTTTTGAGATCGCCGTTTCGGCAATTTTCTTTCTTTGAGGATGCAAAAGGAAGACCAATAGCAGAACAATTAATCCGCCGACCAGACGGACTTCAGTCACCCAGAATAAAGGCGATCTGCTCAACAACGGCTTTACCATGACTATACCTATTGCCATTGTGGCCATGCCGAGAACACCATACAATAATCCAATAAGGAAATTGCGCCTGCTGACTGAACCTCTGCCTTTCTTGTGGGTTGCGGCCAAAACAGCCGATATAATTAAGATCACCCCCAGAAATTGCAATACCGAAAATGATTCCCCAATCCAAATTATTGATAATCCGATAATAAATGGACTATAAAGGCAATCAACTATTGCTGTCATCCCCGCCCCTATCAGGTTAAGACACTTGAAAAACAGCGTGTCGGCAATGCCAATCCCGAGCGCCCCGCTCAAAAGCAGCATCCAATACTCAGATGCCGGAACCGGTCTGAAAAGAGTCTCACCGAAAAGATACAGGGTCGGAATAATTAAAACCACGGCCAAAATATTTTTATATGCATTAAGTGCAATCGGATGAACCGACTCCCCGCTTTTTTTAAAATATATTACCGCCAGACCCCAGACAACGGCCGTGGCAAGGGCCATTGCTTCGCCAACATACAGAAACTGTGTATCCGTCATGATCCCATACCAAACGAATCCTCTAACCTTCCACCATAAGTCATTGGCCGTTTAATATATGGAAATATATTCCATATTCCAATCTTTTCAAGACCTCATTAAATGTATTTTGAATATTCAGAGCATTTTATAATCATTATTCTGAAATAATATCCCAAATTTAATATTGACATATTAAAATATTTATCCAATTATGCCCTTGAAAATCCCGGATAAAGGTGCGATTTTTTACGCTGGCACCTTTAATTATGGGCAGGATATAGTCATATCTGGAGGTACACGGCAATGATTTCAAAAATTATAACCGGTAACCTAATTCTGATTGCTTCCCTTATTCTAATATCAGGCTGCGGTCAGGCTTCAAAAGACATCACTTTTACATCGAAGTCATCGCAGGCTATAGAATTCCTGTTAAGGGGCATTGAAAAGCATGACAATTTTTATAATGACGAGGCGCGCGCGCTGTTTGGAAAAGCCGTTGAACTTGATCCTGAGTTTGCCATGGCCTATTACTATTGGGCGATAACTTCGACGACCACTGATGATTTTTTGTCTCACTTATCCAAAGCGGTGGACCTGGCCAACAATTCATCGAAGGCTGAGCGTCTGGTTATTTTGAGTCTGAAGGCCCAAAATGATGACAGTACCGGAATAGCCCGCGATTATTTGGAGCAGTTGGCCGCATTATATCCTGAGGGAAAACGAGCCCATTTTCTGCTGGGCGTTTTCTATTTTGGGCAATTGGAATGGGAACAAGCGGAAAAGGAAATGAATTTGGTCGTTTCGCTTGATCCGAATTTTGCGGCCGCATATAATCTGCTGGGCTATGCATATATGAATATGAAAAAATATCCTGAGGCGATAAATGCTTTGACCAGGTATTCGGAACTGAGACCGGAAGACCCCAATCCGCATGATTCAATGGGCGAAATCTATCTGGCCATTGGTGATTATGAAAATTCAATAAAACACTATAAATTATCATTAAGGCTTGAATCAGATTTTGTTTTTTCAAGCGCCGGCCTCGGCCATAACTATCTGTTTATGGGTGATTACGATAAGGCGCGCCAAGCCTATAATGACATTTTCATAAATGCCCGCAGTACTGCTGATACCAATACGGCCTACTTCTGGACGGCAGTTTCATATATTCATGAAGAAAATTATGCTATGGCCATTGATGTTTTGGAAAAGCAATTGGATCATGCCAGAATCCTTACAGATATATATATTCAGGCGACCGTTCATGGCCAGATGGCAAGCATTTATCAGGAGGCCGGAGATTTTGACAAAGCTCTGCGGGAATGTGCGAATGTCAAAGAAATTGCCGAACGCCCCGATATGCAGCCGGGTGTTAAGGAAAATTATAATCGGGCTTATCTATATACCGAAGCCATTGTATTGACGCGTCTGGGCAAACGCGAAGAAGCGCAGGCCAGACTGGATGAATATAAGGCCTCAGCACACGCCTCAAAAAATACCGTGGTCATCAAAAACTATAGCGGTCTTGCGGGAGTTATTGAATATTGGAACAAGAATTTTGAAGAAGCGATTAAACGTCTTGGTGAAGCAGATCCTCTGGAGCCTTATTTCAAATATTATCTGGGACTATGTTATTTAAAAACCGATAAAGAAGACGAGGCTCACAGCATTTTCGCCGACATTGCCTCTTATAATCGCAATAGTCTTAGCTACGCGTTTGTTCGTCCCAAAGCCACAAAACTACTCTAGATAAAAAAGCAACGGCTGCCATACCTGTATAAATATGGCAGCCGATAATTCCATAGCCTCTGGAACCAGAAATTAAATTCTATCTCATCGTTCCAACATAATGCGAAGTTAACTGTCTTTTCCGAATCTCTGGAGTCGTATAGTCTGGAAGCAGCATCGGCGATACCCTATCCTTATCAATTCCTGCTTTTTCTGCTTCCTGATTGTATTTAACCACATGTTCAAGGGTTAGCTTGCTCATACCAATGTTATTCTGAGCAAATTCTGCGGCGCTCTTGCCGGCAATTCGGCCATACACAATAATATCGAGAAGCGAATTGCCCATCAGACGATTCTCGCCATGAATTCCGCCGCCGACCTCACCTGCAACAAATAGACCCGGAAGAGAGGTATGACCAGTATTTCTAAATTCCAGACCGCCATTTTGATAATGCAATGTCGGGTAAATAAGCATCGGTTCCTTTGAGATATCAATCCCGAACCGTTTATACAGGATAAACTTGCCGGGGAATTCACGCTCCACCGTCCCCGATCCTGATAAATCCTCAATCATTGGAGAATCCAGCCATACGCCCATCTTGCCGGTTGGGGTAGGTATACCCTTGCCATCTTCGATGCATTCTTTTATAATTGAAGCCGCCTCAACATCGCGCGGTTCACGCTCATTAACGAATTGCTTGCCTTCTATATTGACCAGATTGGCCCCGGCTCCACGGAACTTTTCCGTAATTAGTATTCCTTCCGCCTGCTCAGGAAAAACAATTCCGGTCGGATGATATTGGACTGTATGCAGGAAGCAGATCTTTACTCCTGCCCGATAGGCAATGACAATACCATCGGCGGTTGCACCATAGTGATTGGTGGTCATAAAGCCCTGAATATGAAGACGGCCGCTTCCTCCAGTGGCCATGACAACAGCTTTTGCCTTAACAATAAAATATTCCTCAGTCTCCATATTATAGAGAACCGCGCCCGCACATTCGCCTTTTTCGTTCAGTATTAATTCCACGGCCGGAACAAATTCCAAAACCTGAATCTTATCGGGCCGATTGCGGGCTTCATCACGAATAGTGCGCATTATTTCAGCACCGGTAATATCAGCCGCATAATGCATTCGCTTCCGCGAGGTTCCCCCGCCATGAATAGTCTTCAGCGTTCCATCAGGGAACTTCGAAAAATTACACCCAAGGTGTTCCAGCCATTTAATGGCATCGGGAGCCCTTAGGGCCAATGTTTCCACAAGTTCCGGAGTGTTTTTAAAATGACCGCCACCCATCACGTCCAGGTAATGAAAATATGGTGAGTCTTTATGACCCTTTGTTGCGGCCTGTATGCCGCCTTCGGCCATCATCGTATTAGCATCGCCATGCCTTAATTTGGTGGCAATAATCACCCTGGCACCATTTTCAGATGCCAGTAAAGCCGCCGAAGTCCCCGATCCGCCACCGCCTATGACCAACACATCCGTTTCATAATCGGGATTGCTTAAATTCACGTTTGCCGGATTAACACGACTATAGGATTCCAGGACATCGGCCATTTCATGGGCGATTCTGTACCCCTTGCTTGGACCAATCAATAATTCACGGCGACCTTCCTCCTTAAAATCGGGATGGTACTTGAGCCGATCGGTGCGGGCATCCAGCGACAAAAAAGGAACTTCTTCATTCTTCTTTTTCCGTTCAACTCGTTCCGCCCGCGTACTCTCAACAATCTTTATAAGTTTCTTTAATTCTTCCGGGTATGGCATATATTTCCTCGTCTAATAAATTTTCAGGATTACAGTCCGATTTTTTCTTTGGGAGTCCAATCTTCGCCGCCCGTGGCCGGCTCCATCTCGCGGGCCTGATAAGCCTCTTTCAGCTTGGCTGTATTCATTGCTTTAAGGCGGATCATTTCTTCGGCATAACGTCCCGTTTCAATATTCGCAACCATCGTCTTGAGATGTTCTGCCGCCGGGGTTAAATAGCGACCATTGATGCGACGAGCCATTTGCGCTATATGGTACTGCGGCAACTCGCCCATACAGCGGCTGGCGCACAGTCCGCATTGAATGCAGTCAAATGATATCTCTGCCGCAGCCTTTATATCTCCACGTTTCAGAGCGGCGATGTAATCCATCACCTCAACATCCATTGGGCAGACCTTAGTGCAAGCGTTGCAGGCTACGCAGCGAAATAGCTCAGGATACGATTCAAAGATCTCTTCCGGTTTGCCGGTCAATTCCTCGAAATCATAGATTGATCGCAAAGCGGGATAAAACGGAATTTGAGTCAAATACATTTCCGGTTCGACAACTGTTTGGCAGGCCAAACCGGACATTATTTTATAACTTCCCGGTTTGCGATAGACAGTGCTGCAGGCACCACAAACACCGCCTCGGCAGCCGCAACCCCGAATGAATTTATATCCGGCATATTCAATTGCCTTCATAATAGTAAGTGTTTCAGGCACTTCATATTTTTTCCCCATAATGTATATGGGAATTAATTTCGCCTTAATAACCACAGGGATCGTATCCGACATACTCGCCTCTTATTTTTCTATTAAAATTATCTTCACTTTTGAGCATAAGCCTTTTCCAAAAGGTTTTTGCTTTTTAAAAATTCAAGGGAAATCTTTCGATTCAGAATAAAATTACAGTCGGCCGGCTCTGCCCCCAGGGCCAGGGCCATCAACTGCGTAAAATAAAATACCGGTAGCCCTTTTGCATTTTCAGATCGTGATAACATTTCTTCCTGACGATGTCCCAGATTGTAATCGCAAAGTGGACAGGTAAGCACCATTGCCTCAGCACCATTTGAAATTGCATCAGTGATAATCTCATGAGATACTTTCAGTGCCGCCTCGGGATTTCCCAGAACCTGGTATGAACCGCAACATTCATTGGCCATTGGAAACCGGACAACCTCCGCTCCCAATGCCTTCATGCAATCTTCAAATATGCCGGGGTTTGACGATTTATCGATGGAAACATCGCCCGGGCGAAGCAATGTACATCCATAATATGGCGCCAGTTTCATGCCTTTGAGCGGATTTTTTACCTTATCTCTAAGCTTATCCCATCCGATTTCATCACGCATAAAATCAAGAAAGTGGACAACTTTGACAGCGCCCTTATAATCCGGCTCTTCATCCATAAAGTCGTTTATTGTTCCGCGCTTGACTTCATCATTCTTCATCAATTCATTGGCCCTCGCCAATGTGTTATAACACATGGAGCAGAGAGTCAGCACTGTGTCAAAACCTTGCTCCTGGACGCGAATTAAGTCTCTCACCGGAGCAATCAGATGAATTAGATCATCATCGGATAGTGAATAAACGGCCCCGCAGCAATTCCAGCGCGGCAATTCCGCGTATTCAATGCCAAGCAGATCCAAACAGGCCAATGCCGAGGATTCAAGATTTTTGGCTTTCGTTTTCAATGTGCACCCGGGATAATAGCTAATTTTCATATTGATACCTCATGATGTCAATTTACGAAAGCCGGAGACCATGGCAATCTGAGGAAGGTTTTCAATATCTTCCTTCTTGATATTCGATGGCTCGATCTGATTTACATTTTTGCGCAACTTAAGCTGGCGAAGAGATTCCATTACCCGCGCGATATCGATTCCGCGCGGACAGCGCACCATACACATATTGCATGAAGCGCAGACCCATGGCGTATTGGCCGCTTCCAGAGCCTCCCTCTGGCCCAATTGAAGAAGCGCCATTATCCGTCGCGGCAAAACCGTGATTTGTTCCGACATCGGACAGGAGCCGGAACAGGTGCCACACTGGTAACACAACTGGAAATTTTCGCCGCTGATCTCCTTCACCTTCTGCCTTAGCTGCTCGTCGATATTAATTCTTGATATTTTAAAAGGCATCAAAACCTCATTGCGGTGGTGATTGTTTTCGGTAGATATGGACAAAAAGCTCTATTCATTGTTGTCTTTGCCGAAAAATGTCAAATTTTCAATCCATTGCTATGTTTTATATCTCGGCGACAAGAATATATAAAAATCATCTTATCCGCACAACTACTTTGCGAAAATTTTCACAATATTTTTTAAATATTATTGCAGTCATATTTTAAGGAATTAATCCGCGTTATCGCAATTCCCTGGTCTGTCCCCCCTATCATCTTGTCATGCATAATATTATCTTCCCCATATTTCTGCAAATAACACTATGGCAAGATCCGTCTTAGATTATTCTTTCTAAAAAAATATATCGGAGTTATATTGTTGTGACAACTAATTGGATGACCGAATGAAAAAAATCCGTCGCAAAATAAGGTTTATGACCGAATCTGACGTGCCATTTGCCATCGGACTAACCGGAAAAGAAAAATGGTCAAATACCAATAATGACTTTGAAAGGCTCATTAGGTTAAATCCAATCGGCAATTTTGTGGCCATGGAAGGGGAAATTCGGGTTGGGATTATCACAACCGCCATTTTTGGCAAGCTGGCCTTTATGGGTAATCTAATAACCGCCCGGAAATATCGCGGTCATGGGATTGGAAGGAGATTAATCGAACGGGCTCTTTCTTTTCTCAAAAAACATCATTTATCTGCAATTGAACTTGATGGGGATTTCCCGGCAGTGGAACTTTATCGAAAATTGGGATTCCGAGACAAATATTTTTCACTACGGTTCCATCGGAGAGCGGCCAATTCCCAACTCTCCCGGAGAAAAATATCCGCTGATTTCATCGCACCCGAGGTAATTGCTCAATTTGATAAAAGGATGACCGGCCTGGTAAGAAATCGATTTATCCGCGAATTTGCTGATTTCCACAATGGCCACGTTTATGTGAACAATTCAGATAAAAGTGGTGGGATAGAGGCATATTCGATTGTAAGAGAATCTGATGACCATAAATTCCTCATAGGTCCGACCATATCCAAAACACCTCAAAAGGCGAGTATATTAATGGAATCCATTATCGATGACTATTGTTCCTATTCAATTTTTGCTGGTGTTCCGGAAATCAATCGACCTGCCGTCGACATAATGTTGAAAAACGGATTCTGTTATGGCGTCCCATCGCTTAGAATGTATATGGGAGATAAATTAAATTATGAGAAAAACATCTATGCAATAATTGCCGGGGATGTGGGCTGAAATGCCGACAGCTCACTTCCAGGTCAGATCTTTTCCATATCGTTATCGGTAAATATATGTTCTTCAAATGAATTGCAGATCATCGCAATATCTTCAAACGATGGCTCAATAAATTCAAATCCCGCATCATAAAAATTATCATTAATATCCGGCTCGCACCAAACCGATTTGGCATTAAGAACAATTTCACCGATTCCTCTGATCTCTTCCGGCAACGGCAGTATAAGCCTATACATTGAATGGGGAGTTATCGGTTCTTCATTGACCAACATCATACCTTTGGTGGTAATATCAACCAGCCGACCGGCCATTTTCCCCGTTTTTTCGTCAAAAACCCTGATGTAAAAAATGGTATGCCGTCTTTTATGCTTTCTTCGTTCATCCATTCGTCTAACCGCAGTTTTCGCTAACAAATCTAAAATCATTTTATGGTTCATTTTAGCCAAAAACAACAAAAATATTTCCGAACTCAATTTATCATAAAATGTAAAACTCCAATAAAAATAATAACGCAGTTGACAAATAGACGATTTTTAATATTTTAGTCGCCTGAGAAATAAATATAAAAGCTAAAGACTTATAAATAAAATGATTTCGGTTCAGAACCTTACGAAATACTACGGCACATCGCTGGCTGTAAATAATATTTCATTTGAAATAGCAAAAGGCACTGTGGTTGGGTTTCTTGGCCCCAATGGGGCCGGCAAAACGACCACCGTCAGAATAGTAACCTGTTACCTCTCCCCCACCTCCGGTACGGTTCTGGTTGATAACAAAAATATCCTGACCGATTCGCTCGAGGTAAGAAAGAAAATAGGTTATCTGCCGGAAAATGCTCCACTTTATTATGATATGAATGTTGTTGATCATATCAGATTTATCCAAGATATGCGGAAGGATACCGGCCGCACCAATGGAAATCGGATTAATCAGGTTGTTGAAATCTGTGGGCTTGGTGGTGTCATTCGTAAAAATGTTGGAGAACTATCCAAAGGTTTTCGACAGCGGCTCGGATTGGCTCAGGCCCTGATCCATGACCCTGAGATATTAATTCTCGACGAGCCGACGGTCGGGCTTGACCCCAACCAGATTATCGAAATCAGGAATTTAATAACTGAATCGGGAAGAGAGAAGACGATTATACTCTGTTCACATATACTTCCCGAAGTCGAGGCGACCTGTAATCGGGTCTTGATTATAAACGAAGGCAAGATTGTCGCCGATGGCACCCCGCTTGAATTGCAGTCATCGTTTGAGGGAAAAGGCAGAATCACTATTCAGATAAAAAATAATCTTGATTCTTTTATTGAAAAGACCGGGCACGTAGCGGGAATCGAGCGAATTATTGATACCCGCATTATAAGTGAGAATCTCAAAGAAATTGATCTTGCAACCGTCAGAGGCATAGATCCCCGTGAAGATATTTTCCGGCTTTGCATTGAAAACCAGACGGTTCTTCTGGAAATGAAGCGCGAAGAAACTTCTCTGGAGGATATTTTCCGCCAGTTAACCGGGAAGGAACAGATGTAATGAATCAGATTCTCGTCCTGGCCAAAAAAGAGTTTCGGTCATATTTTGATTCTCCCGTGGCCTATGTGGTTATCACCTTGTTTTTGATTATTGCCGGATGGCAGTTTTCGACGACTCTGTTTATCAACAATACCGCCGATTTAAGGACCCTTTTTGGCATTGCCAAATTTATCTTGCTCTTCTTTATACCGGCGGTTTCAATGCGTTTATTTTCGGAGGAAAAACGAGGCGGTACTCTCGAAATACTGCTGACCCTGCCGACCAGGGATTGGCAATTGGTGCTTGGCAAATATATTGCGGCCTATGCCCTGATCTTGATTACCCTGGCTCTGACCGGAATTCACTACATTAGTATTTCTGCGATGGGCGACCCGGATTTTGGAGCCTCTATAGGAGGTTATATCGGTTTGGCGCTTGTCGTGGGCGTATATCTTGCAATTGGGATTTTTACTTCCAGCTTGACCCAAAACCAGATTGTTGCCTTTATCATGGCTTTTGTAATAATATTTATCTTCTTTATACTTGATAAGTTTGTCTATTTCATGCCCGGTTTCCTGGCCAATATGCTTGAGTTTTTGTCGATTGATTATCATTATAACAATATTTCGCGGGGCGTTATTGATACGCGAAACCTGATTTACTATTTTTCAATGATTTTTATGTTTCTCTTTTTGACGGTTCAGGTTCTTGAGAGCAGGAAGTGGAAATAATGAGCGGACAAGCAAAAACAAAGTCGACAGCCATTATGCTGATTGTAATCGTTGCGGCGATTCTTATTATAATCAATTTGATATCGCTGAATTTCTTTTCCCGGATCGATCTGACCGATAATGGAATTTATTCGTTATCGGACTCTTCAAAAGAATTGGTCGCCGACCTTAGTGATCGCTTGACTGTGAAGGCATATATTACTGAGGATCTGCCGGCACCCCATAATGGTGACGCTCGATATTTAAAAGATATGCTTGACGACTACCGGGCCTATTCGGGCGGCCTTCTCCAGTACGAATTTATTGATCCTGTAAAAGCGACCAAAGAAGAAGAGGCGATGAGCTATCGGATTAGACCCGTTCAGTTCAATGTCTTCCGTAATGATAAGACCGAATTTATTAAAGCTTATAAAGGTCTGGTTTTGCTATATGGCGACAAACAACATGTCCTGCCATTTATTGAAACAACGCAGAATCTGGAATATGAATTATCCCTGGCCATCAAGAAGTTGACCGCTCCTGATATTCCATTTATCGGATTTACCATGGGCAACATGGAACCTGATATGGCTCAGGGTTTGACTATAGTCTATCAAATGCTCCAGGAAGAATACCGGGTGCAATTTATCGATCTGGACAATGTCCGCAATCTTCCTGAACAGCTTGACGCCCTTTTTGTGGTTCAGCCAAAAGACAAACTTAGCGCCTGGGAGCTCTACTTAATCGACCAGTTTATAATGCATGGCGGGCGGGTTTCCTTTCTATTGAATCCGTTTGATATTAATATCACACAGGCGATGGTGGCTCCTCTGGATTATGCCTTGGATGGGCTCCTCCGCAACTATGGGGTCGGCATCAAACAAAATTTGGTCATTGATGCACAATGCAATGTCATTCCGGTGACT
>Ga0105099_10001114_pt1 | contig 17281 bp, 13 predicted proteins | sample PPLLak3cmMay2015_2_FD_79138 | JGI IMG/M metagenome (GOLD analysis project Ga0105099, IMG submission 79138) | Freshwater sediment microbial communities from Prairie Pothole Lake near Jamestown, North Dakota, USA - PPLs Lake P8 Core (1) Depth... | ecosystem: Environmental > Aquatic > Freshwater >... | reverse complement strand
TCCGCTCCTGCAGCTGCCGACCGTTCTGGCGGGAACTGAACTTCACAGCCGTTACGGAGAGAGGCTCGTGCGAGTTGCGGACACCTACTTTTCTCTTGGTCTTGAGTTTGACAACGGTCATCGACTCCCAGAAGATTCCCGCCTTATCGAATCAGAGCCGCTGCTTTTCAGCAGTTTCTACAACCTCCCCTGCGCGGGCATGTCTCTGGCCGAATTGAATGGCATTGCCGCCCACTTTCCACTCATTGTCAATCTTTACCCAAAATCCTTCCTCCTGCTCTCTCTGGCATTAGAGGAGTCGGTCAGCAGGCTATTTACCGAACTTCTCTCCCTGGTACAAGCACAAGAAGGACTTGCCGTGCCAAATCTTACTCCGGCAGTCTGCCGAAAACACCTGCCATTTTTTGTCGAGAAATCCCTCAGAGAAACTAACATTTCGTCCTGGGCACATGTACTCGACATCGTCAACTACGAAAACCTTTTTCTGGACGTGGCAAGACCGCTGATCGGAAGATCACCTGCGACCGCTGACCTTTGTCGCCTGCACGAACAGCTACCCTTACGGCACGAATCCACCGTGGCAACCAATTTCGAGTGGAATATTGCCGACATCATCAGCGACCTTAAGAACGGTATTTACCAGGAAAACTATGAAAAAGAAGCATCTATTATCGTAGCCTTTCAAAAAGAAGGCGGCATTGAACTCACGGAAATCAACGAGTTCGGTTGCGACTTGCTCCAACTGAGCAATGGTTCAATGGCTTTCGAGGAAATTGTTGGAATTTTGCATAAAAAGTATGGGCAAGACATGGATTCCAAGGACTTTCAGACTGAATGTGCTACAGCCCTTGCACAACTAATCGAGCTGGGTACAATTGTTTCACGTCCGGAATTTGGGATAAAGGCTGACATGCTTCTCTAGAAAAAAGAAATTATCTCGGTTTTCACCTTGCGATTCCCTCAGAGTACGGTTTACTTAAAGTCTGATTTCGGATGCAGAGAATCACTTCGGATGTATGATCGGAAGCCGTTTCTGAAAGCATCAGGAAAAATACCGCTATGACTACTACGGAAAGGAGGTGATATCATGTTGAAGACCAGAAAAGTAGAAAGTAAGGCATCTTTCAGTGCAGTCTGCCACGGCCCTACCTGCCATGCACCGTCCTGCCATGCACCGTCCTGTCACGCACCGGCATGCCATGCACCGGCCTGTCACGCACCCGCATAAATGCCGAGAAATGTTACGGCGGATTACCAGAATTGGATAATCCGCCTTTTTTCTGCCATTCAACGAATAAAACCTGCCTATAAATTCCCTGGCTTGAACCGCTTCAGAGTGTCGCTCTGACCAAGCAACAGCATGAAACCAGAAACCTTATGGTAATGCCTTAAAGAAAGATCCTCAACCAACTGTTTTAGTAAGTATTTCGAGAAAAACCAGATTGTTCAATCAGTCAGAGAGTAACCGGCATCAACAGGTCCGGTATCGTTTGCGTGTGAGCCTGTAGCCAGCATCAGCACAATAGCCCATAAGACTAAAAATATTGACAGTAGAACATTTCCCGTAAAAAAACCTTGACGCACTTCTGTCCTCCCCATTTGGTGTAATTGCAGACTACTGCACTGGCGTATCCATGTTCTTTTTTTCTTTGAGAAATACCACAAAAGCACCACTTCCACCCATGGTTCTCGGGGCAGGTGCAAATTCGGCAACCATATTCTTTCCCGCTTCCCGTAGCCAGGATGCTACTGCACCTTGCAGTACCGGTTCCGCGGGTGAATTGTTTCCTTTGCCCGTTATTACAAGAATCGCCTTTTGCCCTCGATTATAAGCGCCTGTTACAAACCGATGAAGGCTTGTCAAGGCCTCTTCCCGCGTAAGGCCATGCAGGTCCAGTTCCAGATCTATACGGATTGAGCCGTTTTTCACTTGACGCATACGGTTTGTTGCAACCGGTCGCAGCGGCTCTTCATTTGGGAATTCATCTCGGAAAGTCACGTCCATGCCTGCAAGAGAAGAAAGAAAGAGCTTACTTTCTTCTTCCCGAATGCTCCTGGATTCCTCCTTCTGTTTTGGCGGAGCCCCTTTTTCAGGAGCAGGCTCATTCATAGGAACGACTCCTTCCACATACCGCAAAAAAAGGCTGGCCCCGTCATTGTCCTCCACTGCCTTGGGTGGCAAAGCTATCACCGTATCTTTAGCCGGAAGGCGGTCCCCCTCAACAGCAAAAGACTTCAAACCCTTGAATGGAGAACTGGTGAAATCCTTTTGTATTTCCTTCTTTTTTTCTTCCTTTTTTCGGTTTTTCTTCATAGGTTTTATCCGCTATTCCTTCACGGCTATTGAGATTGCAATCCCAACTGCTTTACCGCGTCCAGTCATCATCTCATTTTTTGTGGCATTGCCGAACTTGCCCCGAGTATTTGTTCCAAGAATTGTAGACTTTACTCCGCCCTGCAGAAGCAAGCGTGCAATGGATACGGTTCGCAGCACCGGGACCTGCCAAGGGGGCAACTGTTTATCTGAAGTTGAGGGTATTTCATAATACGCCTCGACAGAAACATCAATATCATTTTTATCCTTCAGCAAATCACTTACTTTCCTGATCAGTGAGTTTCCTTGGGGAGTGAGGGTCACCTTGGTTCCATCAAAAATTTCCTCATCCCGGAACTCCAGTCTGATTGTTCCCCTCAACTCGGATACACGTAGTTGTCCTTGGGCTATATCTTCTTTCATTCTTTCCAGAAAACTCTCGTAGATTCTGCTGCAGGTGCGCACCCGATCGTCCTGGGTCCGCATGATTTTTGCCAAATCCTCACGCAACCGGTACTTTTCCCTTTCCAGTTCCGCGACAAACTGATAGGGAGTTTGCTCACCGGAACCGATTGCCTGTTCAAGCCTTTTCCTCGCAGTCTCAAGCTCTTCAACCTTTGCCCGAAGTCCGGAAATATCAGCCCGCAAACCTTCATTCTCGCGAACAAGATCAGCATTTTTTTGCTTTTCCTCCGCAAGGTTTCTGGAAAAGCTGGTTGCCTCAACAGATTTCTTTTCATAAGCTGATTGACCCACACAGCCAACTAGTCCCAAGAGTGGAAACAAGCAGAAGAGAGCAGTAATCCCTTTAGTCATAAATTTTATTCCTTTGCCCATCAAATTCCAGCCTCACCAGGCTAAAAATCGTAATAATAAACTTACTGAAAATCAAAGATGAGAATGCACAGTGCACAAGTTACTATTGCTTCGGCAATTAAACATCACAACCCTGCTGAAGGGGCACGGTGCGCCGGGCCCAGATTGGGCGAGGCACGCCTAGCCCCTACCATTGATATGTGTAATTGCCCCAGTAATATGTTCATGACAATAAAACGAATGGAACAATCGCCGCGGCCAAAACCAGAATAGACGGAAGCAAGAGAAGCCGATAAACCTTATTGAGATCTGCGTTGAAATACTCACGAGTCAAGACCAGGCAGAGATGAAGAGGAGATAACATGACGCCAGCAAAGCCGCTGCCGAAAGCGAGGGCAAGAAGGCCAGGAAACAAAGCATCGTGTCCAATAAGCGGCAGCAGCAGCGGAAAAGTAATGCCGACAAAAGCGATTGTTAACCCGGTCATAAAACCTGTCAAAAAAGGCAGAACGGCAACAATAAGAACAACCGGCAGACCGCTCGCAGCAAAAAAAGTGGAAATTCCTGCAAGTGAACCGGTAATCCGCAAAGTTTCCTGGAACACCAGTATTCCAGCGACCATAAGAAGCATGCGAATGGAGACACTCTCTCGAAGAGTGATCCAAACACGACGTGCAGAATAGTGATGCAGCAGAAAAAGCACCAGAATTACACCACCAATGGACAGAACCGGACTTATTCCAGCAACGACCACCAGTATCAGAATCAGTAGTATCGGGGAAAAGGCAATAAAAAAAACTGCAAAAACCCTCCCCTTTCCTTCCTGCGGCACAGCATTAATTGCTTCTGATCGCCGAATTCCAGAAAAACAGAGGAGAAAGCCCCACACAACAACGGAAATTGCAAAAGGAGCATTGATAATAGCCAGCTCTCGGCACGATATCTGCGCAATCCCCGCAGCGAGTATCAGTCCCGGATACAGTGGGGAGATATATTCCCAGATATGGCGAAACCAGTAATTGATTAAAGCCTTTCGCTCAGGGCTTACCCCAAAGGCAGCAGATGCTTCACTCACCATAGGAGCAGAAAACACCGCTCCTCCCGGTGAAGGAAGAAGCCCTATCACTGCCGGCATTGTTGCCATAACCAGACGATAATCGGGTAGGAAGCGAGAAAGGCTCATTACCATCTTTTTCAAAGTCTCGGTCTTACGAAGTATGTTCTCCAGTATCATGGTAAGGACAATAGTCCCCGTCATCTCCAATGAAACTGGCGCCAGGAAGGCAATTTGAATCCCCTCAAGAAAATCCATCGGATGTGTCCGATAGAAAATCGCAAGACAGAGAGAACCCACTGCCATCACCGTTCCGAGAAATATTTTTTTACGAAGCAAGATAATGAGAATTACTAGTACTGCCAGAATTTTCAGAACATCTATCATACTTCCACCGAAAATTTAGTATTTTAACAATGAGCCTCGGTAAAGTCAACGAACGACTTGCGTGCGCGAGCAGTTTGTTTCCATGAAATGCTAGGGGAAATCCCTCTGCAAGAATAGGCAAATTCACGGCCATTGCACTGGTATAACGAAATAGTCATCATCCGGAAACTCCGGATGTGAAACGAGCGGTTTTAATTTGGTAACGAATAATAATGTTCAGACAATGGAGAAACTGGGGCAGTTGCAACACATCATTATTTCATAGAAAAATCAAGGCATCACAGAAGATCTGTCCCCGACCGACAATGTACGACAAAGGGTATCATGTTAAGGAAAACTAAACTTAAGTTTTAGGAAGTATTGCCGAAACTAACTTATAAGCGGTCTGATACCGCCCCGATTTATCATCCTTGGGTGCTGTAGTACTACTGATTTTACTATTTTTCATGCGAGAGCATTCCCACATCGAAAGGAAGTAACACATGGCTGAATTGGAAAAAGAAATCCAACAGTATCTAACATTCAGACTCGCGCAGGAAACCTTTGCGGTCGACGTAGCCAAGGTCAGAGAAATTCTCGATTTTGTTGCAATCACAAAAGTACCCCAGACCCCGGACTTTATGCGAGGAGTCATTAATTTGCGTGGCAGCGTGGTACCGGTCGTAGATATGAAGTTAAAATTCGGCATGGAACCAACGGAAAAAACCGTTAACACCTGCATCATCGTCCTGGAAGTCACTATTGAAAACGAAACAACCATCGTTGGTGCACTTGCCGACTCAGTGCAGGAGGTGGTCGAACTTGATCCTTCACAGATTGAACCTCCACCGCGCATCGGTATGAAGTTAAACATAGATTTCATAAAAGGAATGGGAAAACTGAACGATGAATTCGTCATTATCCTGGACACAGACAAAATCTTTTCAGTTACTGAGGGTACCGTACTCACAGAGATGACTGACTCGAACGCGGCGTAAATGCACTGACAATTCAAGTATTTATTTTACACAGTTTTATTTCATAGGAGAGACACTCCAGAGAGAGGAAACACATGAATGGTATGGGATTTTTTAAAGAAATGAGACTCAAGTCAAAGATTTATCTCGCATTCTTTCTTGCAGCCTGTGTTGGCGGCTTGATCGGCGGGTACGGAATTATCCAGATGGAAAATATCGACGCTGCCTTTGCAACGTCACAAAAGCATGACGCTCTTCCGGTTGCCGCACTCGGAAAAATTACAGGTGCCCTTCAACAGGAAAAATCAGCATTACGCATTTTAGTCTCAGTCAACAAAACTGCTGATTCAAAAGAACTTATCACCACCCTTGAGGAACTGGAAAAGCAAATTTCGAGCGACATCTCTCTTTTGGAAAAAGCTGCCGTGAGCAAAGAGGAAGCGTCAGAGGTCGCATTCCTGAAAAATGCACGCGCGGCATATTCTTCCCTGAAAGTTAAAGCAATCGATTTGTCAATGAAGAACAGACTTGAGGAAGCTGCTAAAATTCTCAGTGGCCCTGAGATCGAGAAATCAGCGGGATCATTAGCTGACTTGGTCCAGAAACTTCTGACCGAAAAATCCATCCGTCTGGAAAAGGCTGCAGGGACAACAAGCGCGCTCACAGGGACGGCGGAGAAAAGCTCTCTAATCGTTGTGTTTCTGGGAATGCTGCTCGCCATAGGCCTTGGCTTCCTCATCAACAGGGATGTCCAGCAGCAGTTGGGCGATGACCCCCAGCTCGTGGCTGAAATTGCCAGGAGCGTTGCCGCAGGGGATCTTTCCATTGAGATCAACATGGAAGGAAAAGATGCCAACAGTATGATCGGTTCGATGAATGAAATGGTTCGTGCCATAAAGAACCTTATGGGAGACACTCATTTGCTCGCACAGGCAGCCATGGCAGGTAACCTGAAAGCGAGGGCGGATGCTTCAAAACATAACGGCGAATACCAGCGAATCATCGTTGAAGTCAATGGCATGCTCGATGCTACGCTGGAACCGGTTCACCACGCGGCAGAACGCATCAGTCAACTCAGCCGCGGCGATATTTTTGAAGAAATAACCGATGGATATAATGGTGATTTTGCAGAGTTAAAGGAAAGCCTTAACCGAATGAGAAATGCGCTTGAAGCATTACGACTTGACGTGCGAGAAGTCTGTATCGCTTCCTATGAAGGACACCTTGACGTGCGGGTCGACACGGACAAACACGAAGGTTTCTTCTCTAAAGTTGCTGGCGGCATGAATAATATTTTCGAAAACATGACCGCACCGCTGAAAGTTTCCATGGATTACACGGGTAAAATCAGCAAAGGTGAGCTCCCGGAAAAGATTTCCGAGGAATATCGCGGCGACTACAATAACATAAAGTCAAATATCAATGCCTTGGTCGATACCATGTGTGGTCTTCGCGGAGAACTGGGCAATCTGATCCAGGCAAGTAAAAACGGTGACCTCAGCGTCAAAGGCGATGTAACGAAGTTCAACGGAGAATGGGCTAATATCGTCAAAGGGCTCAATGATCTGATTTACGGTTTCGGGGCACCTCTCAGGGTCACCTCTTCTTATCTCGCCAAGATAAGCAAGGGAGATATACCGCCGAGAATCATTAATAATTATAATGGTGCCTTCGATGACATCAAAAATAACCTCAACACCTCTATTGACGCAGTTCAGGCCCTTGTTGCGGATGTGGCGACATTGGTTCATGCAGCGGTCCTCGGTGATTTTGATCTGCGGGCCGATGCCTCGAAACATAACGGCGAATACCGTACTATCATTGAGGGCATCAACAAAACGTTGGACACGGTCATGGAAAAGAATATCTGGTATGAGGCAATTATCGACGCCGTCCCCTTCCCCATCCATGTAACAGACATGGACATGAACTGGACTTTCCTCAACAAACCGTTCGAAAAACTGTTAGTGGAAGCCGGTCAGATAAAGGACCGAGTATCTGCCCTGGGTCTCCCTTGCAGCAACGCCGCCGCAAACATCTGCAACAACGAAGGCTGCGGCATCAAACAACTCAACAAGGGCATCGCGGAAAGCTTCTTCGACTGGCACGGATCCAAGTGCAAGCAGGACACCTCGTACCTCATCAACAAGCGCGGAGAAAAAATCGGTTATGTAGAAGTGGTCCAAGATCTCACTGCCATGATTTCCGCAAAGGACTACACCCAGGAGGAAGTTGACCGACTGGCGAACAATCTTCTCCTTCTTGCCGAAGGCAATCTCGGTTTCGATCTAAGTATAAAGGAAGCTGACAAGTACACCAAGGAAGCACACGAAAACTTCTGCAAGATCAACAGCAGTTTAAGCGTTGTCAAAGAGGCCGTTGGAGGAATGATAAAGGATACGGAAAATCTCGTTGAAGCAGCCCTTCATGGCGACTTTGAAATGAGGGCTGATGCCTCGAAACATAACGGCGAGTATCGCACTATCGTGGAAGGCATCAACAAAACACTGGACACGGTCGTTGAAAAGAATGGCTGGTATGAGGCCATCATCGACGCCGTCCCCTTCCCTATCCATGTTACCGACATGGACATGAACTGGACATTCCTCAATAAGCCATTCGAGAAATTGCTGATGGAAGCCGGCCAGATCAAGGACCGAGTTTCGGCTGTAGGCCTCCCTTGCAGCAACGCCGCTGCTAACATCTGCAACAACGAAGGCTGCGGCATAAAGCAGCTCAACAAGGGCGTTACGGAAAGTTACTTCGACTGGCATGGATCCAAGTGCAAACAGGATACCTCCTACCTTCTCAATAAGCGTGGTGAAAAGCTTGGCTATGTTGAAGTAGTCCAGGATCTCACCGCCATGATTTCAGCAAAAGACTATACTCAGGAAGAAGTCGACCGGCTCGCCAACAATCTGCTCCTGTTGGCCAAAGGAGATCTCGGCTTCGATCTGAATATTAAATCCGCGGATAAACATACCAAGGAAGCGCACGAAAACTTCAGCAGGATAAACAACAGTCTGAAGGAAGTAAAATCGGCAATGGGTGACATTGAAGAAATAGCCAAGGAAATTGCCGACGGCAACCTCCTGGTTAAAGTTACTCCACGCTCGGCGCAGGATGAACTGATGATTGCCCTTGCAGCCATGGTTGAGAAATTGAGCAATGTTGTCAACGACGTAAAAAGTGCCGCAGACAACGTAGCGGCAGGCAGCAGGGAAATGAGCACCAGCGCGGACCAGATGTCCCAGGGTGCTTCGGAACAGGCCGCAGCAGCCGAAGAAGCATCTTCGTCCATGGAACAGATGTCGGCAAACATCAAACAGAACGCCGACAATTCGATTCAGACGGAAAAAATAGCCGTAAAATCATCAGAGGAGGCAAACGAAGGCGGTAAAGCGGTTGCACAGACAGTTGCGGCAATGAAAGAGATTGCCGACAAGATCAACATCGTCGAAGAAATTGCCCGTCAAACTAACATGCTGGCATTAAATGCTGCGATCGAAGCAGCACGCGCCGGTGAACATGGTAAGGGCTTTGCGGTTGTTGCCGCAGAAGTTCGCAAGCTAGCGGAACGCAGCCAGGCCGCTGCCGGTGAAATCAGCGAACTATCTGCAAGCAGTGTTGAAGTTGCCGAAAAGGCCGGTTCTCTTCTGGCGAACATTCTGCCAAGCATTGAAAAGACTGCCGACCTGGTAAAGGAAATAACGGCTGCCAGCCGCGAGCAGGATACCGGTGCGGAACAGATCAACAAGGCCATCCAGCAACTGGACCAGGTGATTCAGAAGAACGCCAGCACGGCGGAGGAAATGTCGTCGACCTCCGAGGAACTATCCGCCCAGGCCACTCAACTGCAGGGAGCAGTCGCATTTTTCCGCACCGAAGATACGCTCTCCGTTGCTCCAAACCGTGCAACAGTTGCGAAAAAACCGACTCAGCGTCGTGAGGAAAAGGTCACCCCTAAGGCCAAAGCTAATGGCTACCACAGCAGGAAAGCGGTAAACGAATCGGGTTTTGCCTTTGACATGAATGCTGACACCCTTGATGACGAATTCGAGAAGTTTTAATATCAATTACTTACCTCTAGCGTGAACCCCATTTTGAACTCGGGGTTCACGCCCCTCCCTGCCCTTTTTCTTTAGTTAGCTTGGGGGGCAAACTAACAATCGCAGGATTTTATCTTTTATGATTTCTAGCCAAATGAAAAACATCAGTATCATCTTCGCCCTATTTCTACTGGCGGCCGCACCCTGCCTTATCAGTAGTGCCAGCATCCGGATTATTGCCGCAGCTATGGTGTTTCTTGTTTTGTCATGCTTGACCACTTGCCTCTTTGTACGGTTCTATCAAAAGGATGAGCCAGGAGAAATGCCGGAAGATGACAGTGTGCCGGAACCAGACACTGAAGTGGTCCTGAAACGCCTGAGTTCCAATAATCAGGTATTTCCCGTTCTCATAAAACAATTGGAGACGGTAATACAAGACACAGAAAATGCCGTGCTTGAAATTGGTGAAGGTTTCATGGATATCGTTTCCCGTGCCCGGGACCAGGCATCCCGCTCAGCAAATGCCTTTACAGATTTTTCCGGAAGTGCGGAGGAAAACGGAGCGACGCTTATCGTGCAAAGCAAGGAAGCTCTCGCGGACGTGATCGGGAACCTGCGAAGCGTGAGTGATGTTGCAAGACACACATTGGAAATTATGAGCAATGCCACCACTACCATGGAAAGCATACGGCAGGTCATTTCGGAAATTGAATATATTGCCGACCAGACCAACCTCCTGGCGCTCAATGCATCAATCGAAGCCGCCCGCGCCGGAGATCACGGCAGAGGGTTCGCAGTGGTTGCCGATGAGGTCCGAAAACTGTCGAGCCGCTCAACGATAGCCGCAGCTCAGATTGGCAAGCTCATCCGAACGGTCGAAACTGATCTGCAAGGGATGTATGCAGAAACGGAAGGAAATGCCGGACAGACGGAGAAACTTTCTCTTGATTCAGAAAAAATTATCAACGAAACGATGAGTAAGCTTACTGATTCCATGAAACATGCAAAGGATGAGCTGGACGGACTGTCGACGGATACTGACTCCCTCGCCCGTGACATCAGCGGAATTGTCATTTCAATGCAATTTCAGGACATAACTCGCCAGAAACTTGAGCATGTAATTGAACCGCTCCGCAACATCAGCAGCAATGGCGAAATAATCATGGCATTGCTGAGGGGCGAGGAAGTTGGAACTGTCGACACAAATGCCTCAGATGATATTTCCTGGATGGAGGATATGTACACCATGGAATCTGAGCGACAAGTCATGAAAGAAACCCTTTCCAGTTCCGAGCCGGAAATCTGGTAGCAAATCAAACTCACCATGTATATGAAACACGAAGGAGAAAGATACAATGGCTCATACCTTACTAATTGTTGATGATTCCGCTTCAATGAGGCAAATGGTCTCCTTTACACTCAAAGATGCCGGATACGATGTAATTGCAGCAAATAATGGCAAAGATGCACTTTCAAAGCTCGGTACTACCAAAATCGCAATGGTGATTACTGACTTGAATATGCCGGAAATGGACGGGATTGAACTGATTCGTCAATTGAGAGGCCTTCCCGGTTTCAAGTTCACTCCTATTTTGATGCTCACAACGGAATCACAGGACTCGAAAAAAATGGCGGGAAAGCAGGCTGGTGCCAGCGGCTGGATCGTGAAGCCCTTCAAGCCGGAACAACTGCTCGATACAATCAAAAAATTCGTCAAGTAGGCTACCGCTGCAGCTCCCTCTGAAGATGTGCAGAGGAGACTACCCACAACAGGCGGTTTTTTCGTTGTGCCTTCCTGTCAGCCAGACATGTTTTCCAGCCACTGCCTTTCTCATGGATGTATAACTCACATCCTGAAGTGCTTTTTAATTTTGCCACAAGGAGTTTTCATGAACTGCAGCCTTGAACAGTCTGAAGAGACTGCAACGCTTACCATCACCGGCTCAATGACCATTGAAGACGCAGCAGACCTGAAAACAGCCCTGACCGTATCACTAGCCGGTTCTTCCCTGAGTGAGGTTGACCTGAGCAAAGCCGATGCAATAGACCTCTCTTGTCTTCAGGTCCTCTGCTCCGCCCACCGGGCAGCTATTCACTCTGGCAAGAAGCTTGTCCTGTCAAGGGCAGCTGACTCATTCATTACATGTCTTGAAGATGCGGGATTTCCAAGGCAATCAGGGTGTCTCCAGCAAGACGGGGTACCATGCCTCTGGCAAGAAGAGAAACGTCCCTGATCGAAGCAGGTCATTACACTACGGAAAGTCTGATACAACACAGGAAGGGTTTACCATGAAAATGGCAGAAATGCACAGTGAAGCGTTCAGGGAGGAAGCACACGAATTGCTTGCACTCCTTGAAACATCACTTCTGGAGTTGGAAGAAAACCCGGACGATGCTGAATTGATAGGCTCCGTTTTCCGCTCTATGCACACCATCAAGGGTTCAGGAGCCATGTTTGGTTTTACCGACATTTCCGAACTCACGCATGAGGTGGAAACCGTTTTCGACCATATCCGTAACGGCTCAGCGCGCGTCAGTAAAAATCTCATCGACGAGACTCTCAAGGCAGGAGATCTCATTCGCGCCATGCTTTCGAGTGAAGGCCAAATTGATGAGGCGGAACGCCAGAACCTGATTGCCGGATTCCGTCACATGGCGGTATCGATCCATAGCGAACAAGCGCAAGAAATTACGGAGATTTCCTCATCGGAAACAGAACTGAACAGTGAAGCGGAAAAACTGTACCGCATCAGGTTTAAACCGTCTCCGGACATTTTTCTCACCGGCGCCAATCCGCTGCACCTTCTGAAGGAACTGCGGGAACTGGGCACATGTCGGATTATTGCCCATCTCTGCGATATCCCCTCTTTAGAAGTCATGGACCCGGAACGCTGCTACACCTACTGGGACATTATCCTCTCCACCTCCAAGGGGATCAACGGAATCAAGGATGTCTTTATTTTTGTTGAAGATGATTGCCAACTTAACATTGAGGTGATTGACGACTCAGGCAACTCCATTGACAAGCCGACATACAAGAAACTCGGAGAAATTCTTGTAGAACGAGGCGACCTGACGCCGGAAGACATGGAAATTGTGCTGAAAAATAAAAAGCGTTTTGGTGAAATACTGGTGGAATCGGGTTTGGCTGCTCCCTCAAAAGTGGAGGCAGCTCTCGTGGAGCAGCAGCAGATTCGTGAGGTCCAACAAAAAAGACAGAATAACGAATCGGCAGCTAGTATTCGCGTCCCTTCCGACAAACTGGACACGCTGGTGAACCTGGTGGGAGAACTGGTCACTGTTCAGGCTCGCCTCAGCCAGACAGCGTCACTGCGCGGCGACCAGCATCTGGCACATATTGCGGAAGAGGTTGAGCGGCTAACCTCGGAACTTCGAGACAGCACCCTTAATATCCGCATGATGCCTATTGGCGCGACCTTCAGCAAATTTCGGCGCCTGGTGCGTGACCTTTCCCAGCAACTCGGCAAGGAAGTGGAAATTCTCACCGAAGGCGCCAACACGGAACTCGACAAGACAGTAATAGAGCGCCTTAACGATCCCCTGGTCCACATTATCAGGAACAGCGTCGACCATGGAATTGAGTCGCCAGAATGCCGCTTGGCAGCTGGCAAGCCAAGGCATGGGACCGTCTGCCTCACGGCCGAACATTCCGGAGACAGCGTTATTATTACCATCAAGGACGATGGCGCTGGTCTGGATAAGGAAGCGATTCGCGCAAAGGCTATTGAACGGAACCTGATTACGGAAACAGCCGAACTGAGCGAGCGGGAACTTTTTGCACTCATCTTCGCCCCCGGCTTTTCCACCGCACAAAAAATCACCGGAATTTCCGGACGCGGTGTTGGCATGGATGTGGTGAAACAATCCATTGAAGCTCTCCGCGGTTTCATCGAAATCAGCAGCAAAAAGGGAAACGGAACAATAATCACCATAAAACTCCCCCTCACCCTGGCAATCATTGAAAGCCTTATGGTAAAAATTGGCGATGAATATTTTGTCATGCCCCTGTCATTGGTGGAAGAATGTCTAGAACTGACCCTGACTGACATAGAACTGGCACATGGAAGAAACTTGGCAAATGTTCGCGGCACCCTGATTCCCTACATACCACTCCGGGAACGATTCCAACTTGGTAAAAGTAACCCCGGTATCCAGCACGTGGTGGTGACCGAAATTGCCGGTGAGCGTATCGGCCTTCTCGTGGACTCGGTGATCGGTGAGCATCAGACAGTAATAAAGTCTCTTGGCAAGATGTATCGCGATGTCCAGGGAGTATCGGGAGCCACTATATTGGGAGATGGTTCCGTGGCTTTGATCCTTGATGTGCCGCAGCTTGTTCAGTGGGGGTAAGGAGCGGTGAATACTGCATGCACGAGAAGTTACATACTGACAGAAGACAATCCGGAGTGAAATCCTCCGGCATGACCAGCCGTGAATTCAGCTTGTTCAGTCAATTGATTGAAAGCACCACCGGCATACGGATGCCCGAATCCAAGAAATTAATGCTTGAATCGAGGCTGAAGAAGCGGCTGCGGCATCACAGCAAAAGTTCATTCCGTGAGTATTACGACTACCTTATCAGTCCTGAAGGGATGCGAAACGAACTGGTCAGCATGATAGATGCCGTAACGACAAACAAAACTGACTTTTTCCGGGAAGCCGCTCATTTCACCTACCTGACTGAATCGGTTCTGCCCAGCTTACCCGAGATCGAAATACAGAATAGCGTCAGGGTCTGGAGTGCCGGTTGCTCCAGCGGAGAAGAGCCATATACACTGGCCATGACGCTGAGTGAGTATGCACGGAATTGTCAGGGATTTCGATTTTCCATTCTCGCCACAGACATCTGCACAGATGTATTGAAAAATGCGAAACTCGGCATCTATGAAGAAGAAAAAATAGCGCCGATACCCTATGAGTTAAAAAAACGCTATCTGCTCCGCAGCAAGGACAAAAGTCGAGAGGTCGTCAGGATTTGTCCTGAACTGCGGTCCGCTGTTACATTCCGCCGTTTGAATTTCATGGATGATACATTTGAGATTGGCACTCCGCTGCGAATTATTTTCTGCCGGAATGTCTTGATTTATTTCGACAGACCAACCCAGGAGATACTCCTGAACAAATTCTGCCGCCACCTTCTTCCAGGCGGCTACTTGTTTCTCGGCCACTCGGAGACTCTGAACGGACTCGATGTGCCGTTGGTGCAGGTCAGCTCAACCATCTACCGAAAACCAGCATGATAGATGCATCAGATACCATTCCAACAATCTACCTGAAACCAGGGGAATACCACTTCACACTATCACCGTCAATTGTTTCAACCATCCTTGGGTCATGCGTATCCATTACCATGCACAACCCGGAACACCAGATAAGCTGCATCTGTCACGCAGTCCTACCGGTAGAGATCATTCCGGGAGAACCATACCGCTATGTTGACTCATCCATCGCCGCCATGCTGCAAATGTTTGGCCGCCATGGAATCTATAAAAAGGACCTTGTTGTAAAGCTTTTTGGCGGATCAGACATTCTCCCTCCGAGCCAAAACAACTACCGGGATAAGACAGTCGGAATGCAGAATATCCTCCGCGCACAGCAGATTATCAAGAATGAGCAGCTGAATTTACTCGCCTCCGACGTGGGGGGTACTCGTGGGAGAAAGCTTTTTTTTCACACCCATACGGGTGAAATCTATCTTAAACGGCTTCGCGACACAATAAGGTGATCCTATGAATGGGAAAAAAATAAAAGTGCTGATCGTGGACGATTCGGCAGTTGTTCGCCAGACACTTGCCGAGATACTTTCTTCAGACCCGCGAATCGAGGTTATGGCGTCAGCCGCTGATCCCTATATCGCCGCGGAAAGAATTCGCAACGAACTTCCCGACGTCATTACACTGGATGTGGAAATGCCGAGGATGGATGGTATTACCTTTCTACAGAAGATCATGAGCCAGCATCCTATTCCGGTTGTCATGTGCTCAAGCCTCACCGAAGAGAGGTCGGAAACAGCCCTGAAAGCTCTGGAATACGGGGCCGTTGAAATCATTCAGAAGCCGCGACTGGGAGTCAAACAATTCCTCGAAGAATCCAAAGTGCTCATCTGCGATGTCGTAAAAGCGGCATCTCTTGCCCGCGTGCAACCAATCAGGATTTCGAAACAGGTTGCCCCAAAACTTACCGCAGATGCAGTCCTTGCGAAACCAAGCGCCAAGGCGATGATTCGAACCACAGAGAAAGTTGTTGTCGTGGGGGCCTCAACCGGAGGTACTGAAGCGCTGCGGGTGTTTCTCGAGGATATGCCTCTCGACTCGCCAGGCATTGTTATAGTACAGCATATGCCGGAAAACTTTACCCGTTCTTTTGCCGCCCGACTGGATACGCTCTGCCGAATTTCGGTAAAAGAGGCGGAGAACAACGACACCGTTATCCCGGGCCGTGCACTCATAGCACCCGGCAACCGTCATATGCTCCTGAAGAGGAGCGGTGCACGCTATTTCGTTGAAATCAAGGATGGACCGCTTGTCAGCAGGCATCGGCCGTCCGTGGACGTTTTATTTCGTTCTGCGGCTCGCTATGCGGGTAAAAACGCTGTCGGTGTGATTATGACAGGAATGGGAGACGACGGGGCAAAGGGGCTTCTCGAAATGAAAGATGCTGGGGCCGTTACCATTGCCCAGGATGAAGCAACATGTGTGGTCTTCGGGATGCCTAAGGAAGCAATCAAGCTGGGAGCAGTTGACAAGATTCTACCCCTGGAAGACATAACTCCTGCAGTTATCAGGGAAACAGTCTAGTATTTTCCATCACTTCTATTTTCGATAATGCCGCTCCGCGCCAGGGGTAAAAAATTTGATTTGACCGCAGATGAAAGGGTGACAGGGTACGAGAAAAACTGAACTGAAGATTTCCTGATCAAGGGGCCTGCCCACCGAACAGTCAGTTGCCGTCTCCTGCCACAGTCCGTGGTCAGGAGACGGCAGGTCACCTTGCTTTACTACACAGGAGTTGCGCTACTTTAACAACAGGACTGGACACTTGGCCCCAAGGAGCACGTGCCTGGTCACACTTCCCATAATATACTTCGCAAGACCTGTTGCCCCAAGAGGCGAAATAACGATCAAGTCTACACCTTTCTCTTCTGCCTCATTGATGATTTCATCGTAGGGAACACCGGCTCTGACATCGGTTGTAATTTTTAGCCCGGCAATGCCCTCCATCTTTGCAAGTACGTCGGCGATTGCTTTTTGTGCGGAGTCAATCATCTCGGCATTCAGTTGGGTCAACAGTTCGACACTAATACAGTAATCGCCACTACACTGCTGTACCGGGTGCTTGATTACGTGAAGCACGATCACTTCAGAATCGTACTGTTTCGCAATGTCGAGAGTTTCTCGAATAGCATTGTTTGAATGTTCCGACATGTCAGTAGGTACGAGGATTCTCCCAGGCTTGAACATAAAGTACCTCCCTTTTGCAGCACGCTGCAGGATGAAAATCATGAGCTTACTTGTCTTTATTGTGACACAAAATAAGCATATGGCAATACGCTGAAAGCCCGGCAAGCAACAAATACCATCAAAAAGATGAAATTACTGGGAACTTTCACTAGACACGCGCTTACACGATGGAAAAACTGATAACGATTCAATAAAAGTCTTTTCTGTTATTGACAAAGGCAGGG
>Ga0105099_10001113_pt1 | contig 17283 bp, 15 predicted proteins | sample PPLLak3cmMay2015_2_FD_79138 | JGI IMG/M metagenome (GOLD analysis project Ga0105099, IMG submission 79138) | Freshwater sediment microbial communities from Prairie Pothole Lake near Jamestown, North Dakota, USA - PPLs Lake P8 Core (1) Depth... | ecosystem: Environmental > Aquatic > Freshwater >... | reverse complement strand
GAAGGAGTTTACCCCCGGGGAGTTGACGAACTACCAACTGGAGTGCAGGGATTGCTGGCTGGAACGGGACAAGCGCTACCGCTACAAGGTGGAGGCCATCGACGACCGCGGCGTCGCCGTGGGTGCTTCTTTTGAAGTAGCCATATAGAATTCGATACACCGCCGCGCCGGTTACAAGCCGGCGCGGCGGCTCAACTCATCTTTCCGATTTCCGAAAAGTAAATTTTGATCAATTGGTACGAAAAGGGAAATTGACTACTGATAAAATAATTTCATGAATACTTTCACCGCCACCTTGTTTTTTCTTTTTCTAATGATCACGCTTCCCATTCGGGCGGTGGTCTACTATGTGGATCGGAACCACCCCGCGGCCGCCGACGCCAATCCCGGAACCTCTAGGGATAGACCCTGGGTCACCATTGCCAAGGCCAACGCCACTGTCCGGGCCTCCGATACGGTGTACGTGTTCCCGGGTGTATATGAAGAATCGATCAACCCGGTCAACAGCGGCACCGTGTCTCAATTCATCGCGTTCGTCGCCGATCCTTCCGGTGGGGTCGTCGTTCGGCAGGCGGGACTGTTGCATAAAACTTACATTCGCATCATCGGCTTCGAAATTACCCATGCCAGCCTGGCCTTTACCCATGCCGTGACCTTGTACGGGTCCAGTCATTGCCAGATCCTCCATAACACCATCCACCACATCAATGGGCAAGCGATCCGCAACAATGCCTATTACGGCAATGCCGATCACAATGTCATCCGGGGAAATGTCATATCCTACATGGGATGCCCGCAGACCGGCAATCCCCAGGATTGGACCGGTGCCAATGCCGTTGTTCTCCTGGGAAGCTATAACCTGGTCGAATACAACGACGTCTCTCACACGCTCGACTTCTTTGATTTGAACGGCGGATTCAACGTGATCCGCAACAATTACACCCACGAATTCGCCAATACCGATTTTTCGAGCGGGCCGGGCGACGGGGCGCACGTCGATTTCTGGCAACCGTTTTCTTCGCCGGGAAATCTGACTCGCCGCAATATCATCGAGAGTAATTGGGCCCGCGATATCTATGAACGGAACTCCCACTTCTTTCAGGTCCGGGATGAACACCTTCTGGGGATCGACGAGTTGATCATCCGCGGCAATGTCGGTACCCGGTTCGGCAGCTACGTAGCGCAGTTCGGGGCGGCCGACCATACCCGCCTCTACAACAACACGTTCGTCGATTTTGGGTTCCAGCAGACCAAACCCTGGACAACCGTCGCCTATCGCCATGAACCTGCTGGTACGACGACCGATCCGTCGGCCGGAAACCAAAACTTCAACAATATTTTCTTTCAGGTATGCAGGCCTGACGGACATATCATCTTTCTCGAAGCGGGCTGCTCGGCGGAAATCAGTTACAATGCGGCGGAAGGTTCCGGATCCCACCCCGGTTGCCCTGTCACCGCAAATATCAATTTTCGGAATGCTGCCGTCGACGACTACCTGTTGCTGTCCTCGTCCGCCTGTATCGATGCCGGAAAATGGGTGACCACGATCGTTTCCCCGACCGGAAACGGGAATTCTTTCATGGTGGTCGACGCCGGTTTTTTTTCCACCGGGAATGGCGTTGTTGAGGGGGATTTGATCCGGGTCGGGGCGAATCCGACGGTAAGGATCATCGAAATTGTCGGCAATACGATCACGGTCGATCGGTCCGTTTCATGGAATACGGGTGATCCGGTCAATTGGCGCAACCAGGATCCGCATCCCGATATCGGTGCTTACGAGGTTGGCGACAGTATGCTGGCGGCAGCGACCATCACCCGTTCGGGAAACGAATACTCGGTCGGCGTCAATGGGGATACCCGTTTCGTGATCTTTTTCCTTGATGGCATGCCCTGTGACACCGATTATGAATCCCCGTACACAGCTACGATCGATGGCGGTGTGGTAACCGCCAAGGCCTATGCTCTGCATGCTCAGCCCGATCCGGTCGTCGATGCGGTTCCGGCTGCCTCCGACTCGCAAACGATCACTCTCGTCCCCGGCTGGAACTGGATTTCCTTCAACGTATTGCCAGCCGATCGTTCCTTGGATGCTGTATTCGCAGGAATTCTGACTCAGATCGAACAGGTGAAAAACCAGACCCAGTCGGCCCTGCGGTTGAACGGTCAGTGGGTCGGTGATCTGACCAGTATGGACGGGATTCAGACGGGAAAGATGTACAAGGTTAGGGTGAACGCGGCCTGTACATTGACGGTGACGGGGGCTCAAATTACCTCCACCACGCCCATTTCATTGACGGGCGGATGGAACTGGGTGGCATTTTACCCGTCTGCTTCTCTGCCCATCAACCAGGCATTGTCGTCGATTACGACTTCCATCCAGCAAGCCAAGTCGCAAACCCAGTCGGCGATTTACAATGGCGGCGCCTGGATGGGAGATTTGACCCAACTGGAGCCGGAGAAGGGGTATACCATCCGGATGAATGGACCTGGTACCCTGATTTACTGAATTCTCTTTCCAAGATCGATTCAATATCATTTGATCAATCGGGACGATTTTGGCGGAGGAAACAAAGGACAATCTAGCCCGGAATAAAATCAAAAGGAGGAATGTGGAATGAAAGCAGTTGGATTTCTGTGTATTTTAATGGTTTTTACGGTTATGCTGCCGGCGCAGATGGGGATCACCTGGGAGGAGATCCCGGGGCTCGAAGCCCGGGATATCTCCATCGGCGGCGATGGCGGGATGAACAGTGATGTCATCTACGCCGTCGGGAAGAACACCGTCGATTACCGCTACGGCGGGTATGTCTACCGCTGGAATGCGAACAACAGCACCTGGGTCAAACAGAGCGGGATATTGGCCGCTTCGGTCAGCGTTTCCCCGACCGGTGTACCCTGGGTAGTCCGGATCGACGGGAAAATATTTGAAAAGTCCGGCTCTTTCTGGATAGAGCGATCCGGATACATGCAGAAGATGCGCGCCAATGATATCGGTGCCGGCAAGAACGGCGTGGTCATGGTGATCAGCCGCAGCGACGGCCATATTTACCGGTGGAACGGCTTCAAGTGGGTGAAGGTGTGCAATTTTGCCCAGGGGGCTGACCGGATCGACGTCGATTGCCTGGGCAATCCCTGGGTGGTGAATTCGAACGAATTCATCTTCCAGTACTGCAATGGTCAGTGGATCGACATGACCTCGCCGGAAAACATATGGGCTTATGATGTGGGCGCCGAATGCAGCGGCGGTTGGGATATCTGGATCACCCGTTCCGATGACTACCAGACCCCCGAGGGCGGTCCCCTCTATTACACGATTGCCGGCGGAGGGACCGATTGGTTTGGACCAACCGATCCCTGGGTGGGGATGAAAACGTATCGAATCGATCTCAACGACGGTATTCTCTGGACGGTGACCGGCTCCGGGAAAGTCTACAAAGGGACCATGTGGTGAGGGGGGTTTACCGGATCTGAGCAGAAACTCCTTGCGGGCGGCTATTCGATTACGTCGAGCCGTTCGATCTCGTAGACGATGGTCGCCCCGGGGGGGATGACGAAGCGCTTCTGGCCCGGGACCGATTTCCCATAAAAACCGTTGTTGCCATAGGCGAAGGGAGCCTCCAGGATCAATAGACGCTTTTCCCCTTTTTTCATCATGGTCAGGTGCAGAACCAGACCCCGGTTGAGTCCGGTTTTGTCGGGGATGTATTCGAAGCTCCGGGGTTCGGCGCCGGGGATCGGCTGGCCGTCCTCATCGCTGGCGAAGTGGAGCCCGTCCAGGGTCTCGGCCCGGTACAGGACCTTGAGCCTCTCGCCCCCCTCCTCGTCGTCATTGGCTCCCGCCTGCAATATCCGGTAGGGGAGCAGGGGCTGGAGGTCGGGCCAGCGCGAGGCGATGAGGGCCGCTTCGCGGATTCTCTTTTCCTCGGCTGCCTGCTTCACTTGCTGTTTGGCCTGCTCGACCAAAGCCCGGAACGAGGCTTCGTCGGCGCGGAAGGACTTGGCCGCCTTGCCTTTGCGGATGATCGTCACCTTCTCGATTTTATCGCCCTGCACCGTTTTTTCCACCGTTTCCATACCGAGGACGACCTCGCCGAAAACAGTGTAGTTGCCGTCGAGGTAGGAGCGGTCGCCCAGGGTGATATAGAACTGGCTGCCATTGGTGTGGGGGCCGGAATTGGCCATCCCCAAAACGCCGGCGCGGCCGTGAGAAAGACCGGGGACGATCTCGTTGGGAAAAGAGTAACCCGGTTCTTCCTTTTCCGTACCACCAGGGCGGCCGGCCTGGATGACGTGGCCGGTCACCACCCGGTGCCAGACGCTGCCGTTGAAATAGGGAACCTTTTCCGGCAGGGCGCTGTTCTTGATCGTCCCCTCGGCCAGGCCGACGAAATTGGCCACGGTCAGGGGGGCCTTTGCGAACTCCAGTTTCAGGACGATCACCCCCTTGGTCGTCTTCAACTCGGCGTAGAGGCCGTCGGACAGTTTCGGCGCCTGGGCGGCCAAGAGAAGACCCCCAATGAATGCGGATACAATCATTTTTTGGAAAACAGTTGACATGATTCGACTCCTGTTCCGATCATACATGGGCTGCCGCGGTTTTGCAATAATCGAGAATATAGTAGAATATCACTGGTGTCCAAAATACTTCTTTAGAGCGATAATCCAGATGGGAATCCAGCTACTCATCCCTTCCCCAAGCATAGGGAAGGGGGAGAAAGCGCACTTCGCCCCTCTCTCCACACTTGGAGAGGGGCCGGGGGTGAGGCGGAGTGCCGGCCCTGGTTTATTTTTCCCCGGACAGCCAATCAGAGCTTCCATCTTTTATTCGGGGGCAACTCCCTTTTTATCTTGGACAGGAGTGGAATGCTTTATCTTTTTACTGACCTCCTTGGGCGTTATTAAAAACGTGTGAAAAATATTTTTAACAACTTACCCAATTGAGGTCAACTCTTATACTTTATTTTGGACAAGAGTGGTATTTTGTCGATTTTCTTGAATCTTCACAGAGAGGATACTATACTCCCAACAGATTTTGATAAATGGAGAGAATCATGATCGAGCAAACCGATTTGGACCATGAGGGGTATGCGGTTGTCTATTGTCACGATGCGGATGTTTTGCTAAACCAACTCTCTCCCCAAGGAGAACACTTCGAACGCTTCAAATATCCAGACAGTTGGATATTTCGAGGGCAGAAAGATGCGGGATGGAAATTGATTCCCAGTTCCCTAAGAGAAAGTTTCATCCAATCTGTCCCTAGACGAAATAAAAGTCAGTAGCGGACCAATGAGTGACAGATTCGAAATGAAAGATTGCTGATCGCGGATTTCTTTGAAATGGCCGATTTCACGGCACTGCGGATCCCAGGGCATTATCGGAAATTACGGGAGTATGCCGAAGATTGGAAAAAATATATAAACACAAAAATCGAAAACTTAGGAGAGGCGTGGCCGCCAAGCGAGATTTTCGAATTGCTGGCAATCGCCCAGCATCATGGGGTGCCGAGCCGGTTGCTCGATTGGACCTACTCCTCGTATACTGCGGCTTACTTTGCGATGATCGATGCAGTCATGCGTCAGACGGAGGTTCACCCGAGCCAGATGTCGGTATGGGCTTTATATCGAGAAGCGGACAGTTCATACAGTCAAAAATCCCTTGTGATGGATTCACAACCGGGGATCGTGGCCCTGTGCGAGGATTCTCCCGGGCCGGTTGCCAAGGAGAAGGAGTCCATGGAAGAATCCGGGGCATTTCGCCTTATCCACTCAGCATACTCGGAGAATCCAAATCTGGCCGCGCAGAGGGGATTGCATACCTTGTATATTCCCCAAGACCAGGGCAAAGAGTACCTGGAGCTGGAGGTTGATCCTCTGGCTCAACACCAATATCTTGAGGCTTACCATGAGAAGCATAAAAGTTATGTGGGGCTATCCTTGTTCCAGTTTATCTTTCCTTCTTCGATCGCTAAGGACCTACTTAGGAGACTTGCCAAATGGGATGTCACGGCCGCTACACTGCTTCCCGGTTATACCGGGGTCGTCAAGGCGATAAGAGAGCAGAGGATATGGGAAGGCTGAATATTCCCGAGAAGAAAATTGGAAGCCAAGAAAAAGGGGGAAAAAATGAAATTCAAGATGGGTGATTAAGGGGAAATAGAGGGGGCGGTTGCCGCCCCCTCCCGTACAATCGTCAGTTGATCTTGAAATCGGTTTCGGTGACGGTCGGATTGACCGTCATCTCCTTGATCGTCGTCTCGTTGGCGACTTGACCGTTGGCTTTGGTGACGGTCTTGAACGAATAAACGATATCCTGCGCTTTGCGGAAATCGGAGTAGGTGTCCTCCATGGCTGCCGGGCCGGCTGGGGTCATTCCCTGGTAGTGGCAGCCGACGATCATCAACGTCTTGCTGTCGATGAGCAGGTGAAACTCGGCCGGACCTGTGCAGAGTAGGTCCGTAACCTCGGAGTCGCCCAGCTTGGCCGGGCCGATCCACTGGATTTGATACTTGTCCCGGTTCTGCCACACATAGACCGGGTCGCGGAGAATACCTTCCAGTTGCATTTTCACCTGGACGTCGGGCAGGGGCATGTTCCCCTGCGGGGTTTCAACGATCCCTTTCCCCTGGTTGATCTTCATGACCATGGTTCCCTGGGGGGTGGTCAGTACCAGGCGGACCCTATCGGGGTACTGGATGGCAGCCTCGATCGGCAGGGTCATCCCTTGAGTGACCATTTCACCTTTGAAGGCGGTAGCCTTTATGGCGGCGATCTTCTGCGGATCACCCATGGCCCGGATGGCCTTCTCGAACCACTGCCGACCCTGGGTCAGGCTCTCGGCGGTGGCAGCCGGAGCCGCTTCGCCCTTGGGAACGGGGATGGTGATGTCGATCTCGTTGACATTGCCCAGGGTGGAGAGGGGCTGATCGAAATCGGCCTTCTTCCCGACTACCAGTATCTGCAATTGATCGGGTTTCAGGCATTTTTGCGCCGCCTTGAGGATATCGGCCTTGGTGACCGCCTCGATTTTCTTGAACAACTGCTGGGAGAAATCGAGCGGGTAGCCGTGAAATGCGTAGGTGAGCATGCGATTGACGATCTGCCGCTTGTTCTGGAATTGAAATACGTAGGAATTGAGGAATTGATCCTTGGCCCGTTTCAGTTCCAGGTCACTCACTTCCTCCCGGGCGATTTTTTTGATTTCGCTGAGCATCAGGTTGATCGCCTTGACGGTCGATTGCGATTTGGTCTGGGCACCGGCGCTGAATGTGCCGGGAACCTCAAAATTGACGCCGTAATCGCCCCAGACACTGTAGGCCAGGCCCTCGTCGGTGCGGATCGTCTTGAACATCCGGTCGAATGATAGGATGCGGTTCATCACCGCCAGAGCCGGGTAGTCGGGGTTGTTCATCAAGCCGCCGATATGGCCGATCATGATGTTGGACTGGTTGACATCGGTTTTCTCGATGTGGTTGACGGTGGAAATGTATTTGTAGTCGACAACAGGAGGGTGCGGTTTGGTTGCAGGTCCGGTAGGCCAATCGTCTAGAGCGGCGGTCAGCTTTTTCACCATCTGGCTGGTATTGAAATCACCCCAGATGGCTATGATCATCTGCTCGGGGTGAAAATAGGTCTGGTAGTATTGGAGAATATCGTCACGGTTGATGGCGTCGATGGTGGCATACTCGGGTTGGCGGGCATAAGGGCTGTTGGCGCCGTAGATGATCTTGTTGAACTCGCGGTTGGTAATGCCTCCGATATCGTCGTTTCTACGGGCGATGACGGCTCGCTGCTCGGTCTTGGCCAGGTCGATCTTGTCCTGGGCGAAAGCCGGGCGGCGCAGGATATCGGCCATGATGGGGAGCACCTGGTCGAGGTTTTCTTTCAGCATGGAAACATAGATGAATCCGTCGGTATCGCCGATCCCGGTTTCGATGGTCGCGGCCATGGTTTCGAGCTTGCGGTCGATTTCATCACCGTTCATCCGGGTGGTGCCGCCGGTACGCAGCGCCGTACCCGTAAGCGAAGCCAGTCCGCATTTAGCGGCTGGTTCATGGACGGACCCGGTATTGATCATGCCGCGCATGTCGATGGTTGGAAAATCGTGGTCTTCGACCAGCAGAAGTTTCAGCCCATTTTTCAGAGTCACCTGCTTGATATCGGGCATGCGGATTTCGTTGAGTTTGGGGAAGTCGAATTTGTCCTTGGGTTGTTTCTGGGCGCAGAGAGAGTTCCCCAGGAGGAGGGAAATGATGATTGCCGTACAGATCATGGTTGCTTTTTTCATGTTCATGGGTTTCCTCCCTGCTATTTTTGTTCCGGCACGATCTCGCCGATCGTCCGGCGGGTAAAAACCAGATAGGTCTGGGCGGCCTTCTTGATATCTTCACTGGTCAACTTGTCGATTTTGTTGATCTCATCGAAAAGGAACCGCCAGTCACCCTGGACCACGTCGTAGAAAGTCAACAGGGCGCCCAGGGAGCTGTTCGATTTCATCTGATCCAATGTCTGTTTTTTCTTGGTCTGTTTGAACTTGGTCAACTCCTGGTCGGTCACCGATTCATTTTTGATCTTTTCGATCTCCGCTTCCATCAATTTCTTGCATTCCTCCGAGGTTTTATCCTTGGCCGGAACCGCGATGAAGGCGATCAGGTTGGGATACTTCTGGCCGGGAAATCCATTGAGGACGGCGGTAGCTACTGCTACCTGATCCTTTTTCACCAGGGCTTCCCAGAGACGCGAGGAACGGCCTTGTCCCAGGATGTCCGCCAGAGCCTCCAGGGCCAGGTCGTCTGGATGACGAACGGAAGGACGGTGATAGCCGAAAATGAGAATCGGCTGGGATTGAGCGGAGACGGCCACTCGACGTTCGCCCCACTGTTCCGGTTCCTCGGTGCGAATCGTTTCGGGCCGGGGTTCGCTGGGGATGCGGCCGAAGTAGATCTCTGCCAGTTTAAAGACTTGATCGGGATTCACATCGCCGACCACAGCCGCGGTCAGGTTGCTTGGAGAGTAGAATCTTTTGAAGTAGGCAACAACATCCGCTCGGGTGATATTCCGGACGTCCGACATGTGTCCGACCACCGAATGGTGGTAGGGGTGGGCCTTGAAGGCGGTGGCGAGAAAATCCTCGACCAGTTTGCCGTTGGGCTGGGTTTCGACTCCGAGCCGCCGTTCTTCCATGACCACATCACGTTCCTTGTGGAATTCCCGGAAAACGGGATTGAGAAAGCGATCAGAGGTGAGTGCCATCCAAAATTCGAGTCGATTGGCCGGCAGGCTGTTGAGATACTGGGTGGCGTCGTTGCTCGTATAGGCGTTGATGCCGGCATCACCGTTCTGCATCATGATGTCGAAGAATTCGTTGTTGACGACGTACTCCTTGGCTTTTTTTTCGAGTTCGTCAAATCGGCTTTTCAAGGCTTCCACCGACTTTGCATCCGGTTTCAGCTTTCGTTGTTCCCGGGTGAGTTCATCATAGACCTTGTCAATCTCGGCAAGCACCTTCGCTTCTTCAGCGTAATTTTTGGTACCTAGTGTCGTGGATCCTTTGAATGCCATATGTTCAAGCAGATGGGAAATGCCGGTGATCCCCTGAACTTCCTGGGCACTGCCCACATCGGCATAGACGTGAAAGGAAACGACCGGAGCCTGGTGTTGCTCCATGACGATGAATTTCATCCCGTTTTCCAGGGTTTTTTCCCTGACCTGGGACTTGAGTCGTTCCATGGTCTGCGCCGGCGAATAGAAGGCGCCGACCAGGAACAAAAGGGTGAGCGTTGCTCCCCGTGCCAACTGGCTTTTGTTCATATGTATCTCCTTTGCCAAAATTATATACTCTCAGCCAAATGATAGCGAATAGCGGATTCCCTTTGGGAAGAAACAAGGTACGAAATTCGCTTTGAAAAGGTTCTGTCTGCTCTGTGTGATAATTAAGGAAACAAAACTATTTGTAGCGTACTTTAAAACGATCACCACGATCCTGACCGTCCCCGCCCTGTCCCTGATCATCTCACCAAAAAACGGTGAAATCTCCGAAAATGATGTATAATGAAAACTTTTCTGTCGTGAAATCAGTATAAACAAAATTCTACCATGCATGAAAAAAGGTGAAGAATGAAAAAAGGTCCGCTGATCGCGTTGTTGATCATTATCGGTCTGGTTCTGGCTTTCGTCATCGGCGTCGGATTGATCTACCTGCAGTTCACTGCCGAACCCGCCATCCCTTCGCAGACCTATCTGAAAATCGACATTGCCGGGCCCTTCCCCGACAGCTCCGCCAGCAGTTCCCTGATGTTCAAGGATAACCCTTCGGTGCAGGACCTCTGGTTTCAACTGGAACGAGCCGCCATCGATTCCCGGATCCGTGGTGTCATTCTGAGGATCACCGAGACCGAAGCCGGGTTCGCCAAGATCAAGGAGATCGGAGCTTCCATCACCCGTTTCCGCAAATCGAAGAAACCGGTGATCGCCTTCTTCGAAGGCGGCGGGTTCCGTGAATACTACCTGGCCACCTTTGCCGACAAGGTGGTCATGTTGCGCAACGGCTTGTATTTCATGTACGGGCCGGCCGCCGAGGTGCAATTCATCAAAAACACCCTGGCCAAACTGGGGATCGATGCCGATATCATCCATACCGGTGATTACAAGACCGCTTTCAACATGTACACCGAGGACAAACTGACCCCCGCCCACCGGGAGTCGGTGGAAACCCTTCTGGGCGATCTCTACTCAGTATCCCTGGATCAGATCGCCGTCAACCGCAAGCTGGATCGGGGCCAGTTGCGGGACTGGATGAATATTTCCCCCCTCGCTCCCGAAGACTATCTTAAGAATCGGATGATCGACCAGGTCGGTTACTATGACGACCTGTTCCAGCTCCTGAAAACAAAACTTCCCATCACCGATTTCCGCACCTATTGCAAGACCTCCACACCGAATCCGTTTCCCGGTATCAATAAAATCGCCGTCATTTTCGCCTCGGGCGAAATCTATCAGGGCCGGAGCGGCGGACAGTCATTTTCCAGTACCGATATCATGGGATCGGAAACCATTTCCGAACACCTGCGGTCGGCCCGCAACAATTCCCAGATCAAGGCGGTTGTATTACGTATCGACAGCCCCGGCGGATCGGCCGCCGCCTCCGACATAATCCGCCGCGAGGCGGAACTGCTGGCCAAGAAGAAACCGCTGGTCATCTCCATGTCCAATGTCGCCGCTTCCGGCGGCTACTGGGTGGCGATGGCCGGACAGAAGATATTTGCCCATCCCGAAACGATCACCGGGTCGATCGGAGTGATTTCCGGGAAATTCGTCATCAAAGGGTTCTATGACAAGATCGGTCTCACCAAGGAGATCATAACCACTACCAAGTATGCGGCTATGTATTCCGATTACACCGCCTTCTCCCGCGATGAGCGGGAAAAGATCACCTCTGAAATCCGCAGGCTTTACGATGAATTTCTCCGTATCGTCGCCGCCAACCGTGGCATGAAAACCGAAGACGTTGATCAAATCGCCGAAGGCCGGGTCTGGAGTGGAAAACGGGCGATGCAATACAAACTGATCGATGGCTACGGCGGGTTGACCGAAGCCCTGACCGAGGCTAAGAAATTAGCCCGTATCCCTGCTTCCGAATCGGTCGGCATCCGGATTTACCCGCAGAAAAAAAGCTTGCTCGATCTCGTCTTCAGCCTGATGGGAACGAAAATGACACAAAAGAATCCGATCGCCGAGATTGAAGCGCAATTGGAACGTGCCAAGACCTTCTATCCCGCTCTGGCGCTCCCTTATTCCCTGAAGATCCGCTGATTCAGTCGGGAGCTTCCATCTCGCTGTGGAAGCGCTACCGCTCCCGGTTCATCAGGATGGCCATCGCCTCCTGGCGGGTGGCGGCGCGCTGGCGGAAGATGCCGCGTACGGCCGAGGTGACCGTGACCGATCCCGGTTTTTTCACTCCCCGCATGGTCATGCAAAGGTGTTCGGCCTTGATCAGCACCATCACACCCAGGGGGTCGAGAGTTTTTACCAGATAATCAGCGATCTGCTTGGTCATCCGCTCCTGGAGCTGCAGGCGACGGCTGAGACAGTCGACCAAGTGTCCCAGCGTGTTGAGGCCGATGATCATTCCCTTTTTTGGAATGTAAACGATCGAGGCGATACCGGCAAAGGGGAGGAGGTGATGTTCGCACATCGAGTAGATGGGGATGTCCTTGAGGATCACCATCTCATCGTGTTTCTCCTCGGTGAGTGTTTTCAGGAAATCTTCAGGGTTTTGGTGGGTTCCGGAGAGAACCTCGGCGAACATGGCAGCGGCCCGTTCCGGAGTCGAGCGAAGACGCTCGGATTCGGGGTCTTCACCGACCCCTTCGAGGATCAGCTTCACCCCCTGCTGGATTTTATTTGGATCCATCTTGTTCATCGATTTCCTTCCGGACCCGCTCGGCCGCCTGTTTGAGAGTCAGGTTCTGCTCGCGGACGAGGCGGCGAAGATCCTCGAACTCTGGCTTGCGGTTGACCGGCTGGCCTTTGAAGTAGGCTGTCTTGATCGATACATCAACACCTTCCACCGGTAGCGAGCGGCTCTCGCGCCGGAGTACCAGGCGGTGTTCCCGGCGTCGGCGCAGACCGATGGCGCTGCTTTCACGGAAAACGGCGGCGATGAGCTCGGTTTCCCGGTCATCCCGACAGAGAGCGGTGACATGATACCCGGGTCGCCCCTTTTTCATGATTCCCTGGGTGATGAACAGATCGAGGGCACCCGCTTCGGTCATCTTTTCCTGGAAGTATCCCATCTGCTCGCCGGTCAGGTCATCGAGAAAGGTCTCCAGCACCCAGATTTGATCCGCTTCGACATCCTCGTCGATAGCGATGGCCGGGTCCGGAAGCGGGGCCGATTCGGTCAGGATCACCCGGACGATGTTGGGGACCTGGGGAAAACTCCGATCTCCGGCGCCGATCCCGGTTTTTATGGGTCGCAGGAGAAACTCGCCGCCCACTTGCTTGCCCAGGGTGGTCAGCAGTGCCGCCCCGGTCGGGGTAAGCACTTCGGTCTCGATATCTCCGGTTCGGAATTCATTCCCCTCGATCAGTTTCAGCACCGCCGGCGGCGGAACCGGCAGCAATCCATGCTGGGTGCGGATCTGGCCCCGACCGGTGACCAGGGTGGAGTAAACGATGGGAGCGAACTCCAACTTTTCCCAGAGCCAACAGAAACCGAGGATATCGATGAGAGAGTCGTCGGCGCCCAGTTCATGAAGGTGCACGTGATCGGGGGCTTCACCGTGGACCGATGCCTCGGCGGTAAAAATGCGCTCGAAGACGGCCGACGCTTTTTCCTTAACGGTTTCCGAAAACGGCGCCGCGGCAATGAAGGCGCAGATGTCAGCCGGGTGGCGGATGGCCGGGTTCGGCCGGGTTTCCACATCGACCTTGGTGCAGCGCAGGTGGTTCTTCTCGGTTGGCCGGACGTGAATCTCCGCCGACAGGCCGAGCGACTGGAAACGGTCGCGGAATTCGATGCCGCAGCCGAGAATGTCGAGCATGGCGCCCAGCAGCATATCGCCGGAAGCACCGCAGATCGGTTCAATGTATATTTGCGAGGGCATGATCGATTTGAGGGAGGATCAAGGCCGCCGGGTCGCGGAAGGCCAGGTCGGACAGGTCCGAAAGGGGGGTTTCATCTGGATTGACCTCGATGATGCGGCCGCCGGAAATTTTCACATCATGGGCGAATCCGGCTGCCGGAAAGACTATTCCCGAAGTACCGATGACCAGGAGCAGGTCGCACGCCGCTATCAGTTTCTGGATGGCGCCCATCCACTCGGCCGGGATCGGTTCGCCAAACCAGACGATGTGGGGGCGGAGCAGGGCACCGCAACGGCGGCAGGTGGGGGGGATGGATACCAGCGGCACCTCGCGGTTTTCTTCGACGACCTGTTCCCTGGTGCAGCGGGTCTCCCAGATGTGCCCGTGCATCGGCACCAGGCGGGTCGAACCGGCGGCCTGGTGAAGGCCGTCGACATTCTGGGTGATCAGATGAAAAGACGGGAATCGCGATTCCCAGGCGGCCAGTATCCGGTGGGCGGCGTTGGGCGACTTGGCGGCAATCGAGCGGCGACGCTCGTCGTACCATTCCCAAACCAATCTGGGATCACGCTCGAATGCCGATGGAGTGGCCAGGTCTTCGGCGCGGTATGTCCGCCAGAGGCCGTCGGCGCCGCGGAAGGTGGGGACGCCGCTCTCGGCCGATACTCCGGCCCCTGTCAGGGCCAGCGGGTGATTCGCCTCCTGCAGCCAGCGGGCAGCCGTCTCGATGATCATGGACCTATCTTACCGGTTTCAGCCCCACCCGTCAAGGGAAGAAATGTCAGGAAGCCGTTTCCAGAAGCGGGTGATCTAGGGTTCGAAGCCGGGAGCCGAAAAAAAGTGATTGACTTTTATGGGTAGGGTGATGATAATGGGATCGTTGGAAGGAGGTAGATGATGAGAATGAAGGCACCCAAGTTGCTCACCTGGGTAATCGCCGTGGTCCTTGGCTTCGGCGGCATTTTGATCAAACTGGATGTGTTGAATCTCGGCGACCTGAACCGGTTCGCTTTTTGGTACGAGGCGGGCGCATTCGGTTTGCTTTTCCTGGCCACCTTGTTCAAAGGGCTCTGATCCTCGGTATTCCTTTCGCAGAAGCGAATCCGGAAAACGAAAAAAACCGTGACGACAGCAAAGAAAAAGGGGAAGAAAAAACCGCCGGATATGGGGGTCCTCTCCTCCTTTCTGGAGATGGACGAGGCGGCTGCGGAGGCGCAATCGATTTATTCCCGTTTTCTCGACCGGATCAAAAAAAGCGGCAAAGTGTGGGGACTGGTTTCGGATCGGTTGGGATGGGCGTTCTGCCCATCGCTCGACGAAACCGATCGAGATGTGCTTGTGGTCTGGTCGACCCGGGCCGGCGCTGAAGCTCATGTCAGAAAGGAATGGGCCGAATTCCGACCCCATGCCGTATCATTGAGCGAATTCCGGGATACCTGGCTGAAGCCGATGAAACGACGCGGGATCCGCATCGGACCAGACTGGAACGATCAACTTTGCGGCGCCGAGGTGAAAGCGGCCGACTTGGCCGCCGACCTGGCCGATTCCTGATCGATTCACGGATCATATTGAAAAGCGAAGCGAGTACGCTACAATTCCCGTTTGGATTTTCTTGCAAACGGATATTGAATCGCATAAAATGGAAGACTTCCAGCAATAGTAAGGAGTAGCGAACATGCGCGAACGAAAACGGGTATGGTTGATCCATTCAATACTGGCGGCGGCTTTGATCAGCGGTATACCCCAAATCCATGCCGAAGCCAGCAATGCTCCGACTACCAAAAAAACGGAATATGGATTATATCTGGGGGTATCCCGCTTCACTCTGCACATCAACCCAAGCGCCGATTACACGATGACCACCAGCTTCCTATCCGGATTGGCATTTGGAGTGAATCTCTCCATACCCCTGAATCGGTTCCTCTGCCTCCAACCGGAATTATGGATGATCGACAAAGGAGCGGCCCATAGCTTGTCCATCCCCGACTTCGAGTACGGTGACCTGACGGGGTTGGTGGCCCTGACCTACTATGAGGTCCCGCTCACCCTGAAATTCATCCCCTTTCCCGGTGCGCGGGTCAGCCCCTACCTGTTGGCGGGCGGATACATGGCCGGTCTCGGCTCGGCCACCGTCGAATTCCAGAGCGCAGAACTACCCAAGATAATTGAACGACCGGAGAATGCAGACAGTACCGATTTCGGATGCCTGGGCGGCGCCGGCATCCGTTACCGCCTGAACGGCTTTTCACTCAGCGCCGAATACCGCTATTCGCTCGGTCTCCATAATATCGACATCCCCCTGGGGAATGATTTGCCCACCTTTTCCTTCCGCAACCGAGGCCACCAGTTCCTTCTCAATATTGTCTTCGCGTTGAAGTAAGGATTTATTATTCTGGTTTCCATCGGCTATAATGCTTAAGATTCCCTTGCCTACAAGTTGATTTTATTATCAATATACATGGCATTTAAAATGCTTGGAGAATGTCATGATAAATTGGAATGCAATCTGGGTTTTTTCTCATATTGATTTATATCCAGGAATATCAGTGCTCAGGGGCGACTCCCGGTCGTCCCTGAAAGGAGTCGAGGGAAAAGGATAGATGATGGAATCAAGGACGATTTTCCAAACAAGGAGGGAAATATGAAATCGAAAAAACTGGTACTACGGAAAATGATTGTGGCCAAACTCGATGCCAGAGAAATGGAAAGGATTGCCGGCGGATATTCGTATTGGTGTTACAATTCGAATGACCACCATTCCTGCTATCAAGTAGGATGTGAAGGGTGTTCCGACGCAACCTGTCAGGATACCTCCTGCTCCTATATCATTCCGGTTTGAAAGCCTGATCCTCCCAGAGCCGGGCGAATCGGCCGATCAGGCGAAAGGCGGTCGGCCGCAATTGGCTGTTCGGGAGTGAAACAGGAAATAACAAGGTAGGCCAATGGATCTATTTACGGGAAGTTTTGATTTCCAATCAAGGAGAGAAATATGAAGAAGACGAAACTTGTTTTACGGAAAATGGTGGTAGCCGATCTCGATGAAGCCACTATGAAGGTTGTCCGCGGAGGATATTCAGGCCCATGCGCAGCTTATAGTGATGCCAGTTGCGAGTATAATGGGCGTGGTGAATGTGTATATAGTAAGGCATGTGATCCGACCGCCACTTCTTATGCTCTTATAATTCCAGTTTGAGGCGATCGTCTTCCTGGAATCGGGTGAGTCGAGAAGTGATTTGAACCACTGTCGGTCGTCGGCCCGGGTCTTTGGCCAGCATGGAGATCACCAGAGCATCAACTTCCCGGGGGATTCCTGGCTGGATTTTTCGAACCGAGGGGGGATCGTCGGCACTGATCCGCTCTACCATGGCGGTCAGTGACGGCTCGCTGAACGGGTGCCGGCCGGTGAGCATCTCGAAGACGATCACCCCCAGCGCATAGATGTCGGAGGCGATGGTCTCACCCCAGTCTTCGATCTGCTCGGGAGCCAGGTAGTTCAGGGTCCCCACCAGGATCCCCGACTGGGTCAGGCGGGAATGGTGGGAGACCCTGGAGAGGCCGAAATCGAGCAGCTTGACGTAGAACGGATCGCCTTCTTTGTTTTCCAGCATGATGTTCGACGGCTTCAGGTCCCGGTGGATGATCTGTTCGGAATGGATCTGACTGAGGGCGTCGCAGATCTGGGCGGTGATGTGGAGGGCGG